>Ga0181464_1000046_pt1 | contig 29721 bp, 17 predicted proteins | sample InSIn2gowninarea_FD_119074 | JGI IMG/M metagenome (GOLD analysis project Ga0181464, IMG submission 119074) | Clean room microbial communities from NASA Spacecraft Assembly Facility at Jet Propulsion Laboratory, Pasadena, California, USA -... ...
ATTATATACTGTTATTATGTAATTATTTTTAAGCTCTCAAATTTAAACTCTCGAAAAGAATTAACACTGCTTTCTCAAATCAACGTTTTCAAATTAACCCTACATTTCCATTGCAATTTTTGTAAAACTATTCGTAGAGTATTGTGTTGTAATAATAGAAATGGGAGCTTCACTCGATTGATTCAATATTTTATAGTATTTGCAAAGCTATAGAAACAAGTAGTATACTGAACAGGCCTCCAATAGGATCAAGTCCGCTTGGAACAAAAAAAACTATAAAGATTTTATACATAGAAATATATATTAGGCTAAACTTTGTTTTAGCTTTATGTTTTTAGGTTTTATTTTTACAATTAGGTTTAGGTTTAGGTTTTACTGTTTGGTGTTAGTTTGGGTTTTACTTTCTAGCCTTTAAGTTTTAGTTTTGGTGTTTAGGGTAGGTTTAATATTTAATTTTAAAATATTTAGATTTTAATATTAAATTTAAAATATTAGTATTAGGTTTGAAATGTAAATTTTAATATTAAGGTTATTATATATTTGATAATTAATTATTAATTTGGTTGATAAATTTTTATTGGTTTATATTAGTGGTTATATTAAGATTTATATATTTTTTAATTTCAATTGAATATTAAATATTTAATTAGGTTATAGAGTTTATAATAACAATACATTAATTCTTAAATCTTATAATATTATTAAATCTTATAAATTTTATATTATCAATAAATATATTAATATAAATAAATAAAAATATAAATAGTATATGTAAAGTTTTATGAGAAATTTTTTTGGTGTAAATCACATGAAATACATTTGTCAGTGAGAGTAAGCTGAAGAATTAGATCATGGCTGCATGTTATATAGGGAGAACAGATCTTCCAACTGTTAGGTTTGAGTGGAAAACGACTATATCAGACTTGACTGGACCAATCGCTATGATTGACCATGAAACAGCTAGATTTGACTAGTCAATTGGACTCGTCCAAGGGATGGGGACTAGTATTAATATTATGTTTAATCAAATTATTTAATTATAATAATATTATTTGATAAATAGTTATTCAATGTATTAGTGTTTAATATCAATATATTTTTTAATGTTCTCAATGCCATTAAAGTCTAGAATGATAAATTTATGAAATGCTACATACAAATATTATTTTAATATTTTTTGGTTGGTTTTGTTTGTTATTTAAGTAAAATGTTAACCATATTTGAGTAAAAAATAATAAATCTAGGGAATATTAATAATAATAATGAGTAAAATGTTAACATATTTATGTTTAGTATATTAATAGATCTAGGGATTATAAATATGAGCAATAATATGGATTTAATATTATCCTTAATACAACTAAAATAATAATATTATAAAATTAATTATTATTTCATAAATTATATTATTGTTATATTTTAATAATAGTATTATTCTTATTATTATCATTATTAATGGTTTGAGTAATATATTAATATAAATTTATTAGTTAAGCTATCTAATGTAAACTCGAACTTTCTACTTAAATCTAAATTTTAGAATAATAGTTATCTTATAATAGATAATTTTAACCCATTAAGTTAGTCATGGAAAGGACTGTCTCATAAATATAAGGAAAAGAAAATGAGGGAGATTTCCAAAGAGGACCAAAAATTCAAATAGGAATTAAGGAGAAAGAAAACAGGTTAGTTAGAAGCTTCACTATAGCATAATTAGGGGAGGAGAAAGAAATAGTTCAAGTCATTAATAGAGGGCAGAGGTGGGTGCGGGGCACGCAAAAAACAGCTGACCAAAAAAAATTCTAGAAACAAGATAAGGAAACAACAACCAAATAGAAGGCTAGGGGGAAGAAACGACTAGGAAGAGAGCGCAGGCATCCAGCAACTAATGATCTTCCAGTTGTCATATCTATTGAGATTGTTTGGTCTTTTTTCAATCTCAATAGCTTCCCTAAATTTTCGGTGATGAAACTATGCAACCTTAGCAATTACACGAGCCTTGTATTGAGGAGGCCCGTGTTATTGCTAAGGTTGCGCAGTTTCAATACTGAAAATTTAGGGAAGCCATTGAGATTGAAAAAAGGCCAAGCAATCTCAATAGAGATGACGGCTGGAAGATCAATAGTTGCTAGATCCCTACCCTCTCTTCCTAGTCATTTTTCCCCCTCGCCTTCTAGTTGGTTGTTGTTTCCTTATTTCGTTTCTATTTTTTTTTTTGGTCAGTTATTTTCCCCCTTGCCCTCTATTAATGACTTGAACTAATTATCTATTTCCTTTCTTTTCCCCTAATTATCATGTAGTGAAGCTTCTAACTAACCTATTTTCCTCCTCCTTAATTCCTATTTGAGTTTTTGGTCCTCTTTGGAAATCTCCCTCATTTTCTTTTCCTTATATTTATGAGATAGTCCTTTTCATAACAAACTTAATGGGTTAAAATTATCTATTATAACATAATTATTATTCTAAAATTTAGATTTAACTAGAAAGTTCAAGTTTACATTAGATAGCTTAACTAACAAATTTATATTAATAAGTTATGCAAACCATTAATAATGATAATAATAAGAATAATACTATTATTAAAATATAATAATAATAATATAATTTATGAAATAATAATTAATTTTATAATATTATTATTTTAGTTGTATTAAGGATAATATTAAATCCATACTATTACTAATATTTATAATCCCTAGATCTATTAATATACTAAACATAAATATGTTAACATTTTACTCATTATTATTAATATTCCCTAGATTTATTATTTTTAACTCAAATATGGTTAACATTTTACTTTAATAACAAAAAAACCAACCAAAAAGTATTAAAATAATATTCGTATGTAGCATTTCATAAATTTATCATTCTAGACTTTAATGGCATTTAGAACATGAAAAAAATTATATTGATATTAAACACTAATACATTGAATAACTATTTATCTAATAATATTATTAAAATTAAATAATTTGATTAAATATAATATTAGTCCTTCTCCCGATCCTTTGGACGAGTCCAATTGACTAATCAAATCTAGTTGTTTCATGGTCAATTATAGCCATTGGTCCAGTCTAATCCAATATAGCCATTTTCCAGTCAAACCTAACCGTTGGAAGATCTGCTCTCCCTATTTAGCATGCAACCATGATTTGATTCTTCATCTCATCCTGGCAATGAACTACACTCTTTGGTTTGAAACACGTCGACAAATGTATTTCATGTGATTTAAGTCGAATTTTTTTCTCATAAAACTTGATATGGATCACAAAAGCCTCAATTCAACAATATATGTAAATTTCAAATTTTTGAAATAAAATAAAATTAATAAAATTAAAAATAAATATATTATATTATATGTAAATTAAATTATATATAAATTAATATAACTAGTTTTGTATTTTAATGTAGGTTTAATATTATATTTAATATTTAAGTTTAAATTTTTAGATTTAATATTTAATATTTAGATTTAATGATGATGATGATGATGATGATGGTTAATGTCCATTAAGATCAATGTGATCTATTGGATCTCAAGAAAAGAGAGTCTAATTGTCATTCCTAAAAATTGTGTTTCTGTGATCAAAGAGCAAGGAAAGAAGCGTTCCAAGATCGCTATAGTTGGGTTGGCTTAATAAGTCAAGAATATTAGAGGTGTGGCTGACAATAGGGAATTGAGAGCGGTTGTGGGCAAAAGCCGGTCAGTCTAAAAGGAAGTGCTTTTCATCTTCCACCTTCTTAGTATCACAAATTTGACAAATTCTATCATCGCAGGGAGTCTTGGGAGTAGACCACCACCTAGTGTCACTCCGAAGCTCATGAGAGTTAGTTCTAATCCTAGCAATGTTCATTTTATTCTTGGTGCTAGTCAATATAGAGAGATAATTCTGGTTATTGAGGGTGGGGTTGATCACCTCCTTATAGTACCTTAACTTCCTTTTACCCTCTGGCTCCTTAGCATCCCACATCTTGTCCTTAACATTGGAGGTAATAGTATCTTTGAGACTATCCTTTCTTCTCACGATGATCTCTTCCTTAATCCCCTAAAGCTTGAGCCAAGACTGAGCATTGGGTTTTGACTAAAGTTAGAAGCAATTTTTGGGAGCCTCTTGGATTCCATATTTTGAAACTTCTTCTTATACATCATGTTTCTAGACACTCCTCTAGTTTATTGATGTAAATAACAAAAAGGGTAGGAGAAAGGGGACAACCTTGCTTAACCCAAATATTACATTGAATATCTTTAGACCACCCTTCATTGGTCTTAAGCTTTTAAAATACGTAGGTTTTAATATTGAGTTTAAAATATTAGTACTAAGTTTAAAATATTGAATTTTAATATTAGGGTTACCATATACTTGGTAATTATTAATTTGGTTGATATATGACTATTGGCTTATATCAACCATATTTAGTAATATGGTTGTACTCGAGTTTATAATTTCTTGGGTTTAAATTGAATATTAAATATTTAATTAGGCTGTAAACTTTATAATTTTAATACATTAATTATTAGGTTTGATAATATTAATTAGGCTGATAGATTTTATAGAGTAAATTAATTAAAACAAATAGTATATGTAAATTAAATAAAAATAAAAATAAATTATATTATATTGTATTGTATGTAAATTAATTATATGTAAATCAAATTAAATAAATTATATTAAATAAATTTAAACATAAATTAATATAAGTAGTATATGTAGATTTTGAAATTTTGATACAATTGTTATAACTGAACAGCTGATAACTAGGGTTTTAGGCATTTTTGATACACATGTTCAAACTTGCAAGTTGAATAATTTATAGTTTGAGATATTCAGGTGACAGTGGTGAGCGTTTTATGCTGAGGATTTGAAGTTTGCGAGTTCGATCAGAGCTCATTGTAGCATTAAAAGTCATTTAAAAGAAATTGTATAAGGGATAACATTATTGGCTCGACTCTGCATTAACCTTCATTATATACAATCATAACATACCTCTGGGCTCGGTGGTAACTTTGACTCTCTAGAATTAGGGTTTTTCATAGAGATTGTGTCATACCCGAAGGTTCTTAACTTGCAGACGTTCTGGGTCTTAGCGGTTCTAGTGAATCAATTTTTTTGAGGTGCTGAACTAGAAGACTATTAGGATATCATTAATTTATATAGAAAAAGCCAAATTTCAACAATGAATAACTATTGTGGAGTTTTCCTAGCATTTATTCCATGACCATAAAACTATAATATGTGGTTAATTTTAAGTTGTGATGGAGTCTAAGTTCCTTCTACTTTGAAGTTCAAGCAGTGGGATTCGAAATTTTTGAGGGTTTAATCTTCAGAAGTTTTTAGAGAGGGGCAATGAGAGTACGTGTGCAGAAGCGAGGGGTTGAGCAAGCCAGGAAAACCCTAACCTTGAACAGTTGAAGCAAGCCCTAACTCTGACAGGTGCATATGCTCCTTCTCACCCTCTTTTGTTATTTTTTTCTTGTTTACAGTATGAGTACTTCCCTTCACATATCTAAGCCCTACTCTATCAAAGGGAGACCAAGTAAAATTACTCTAGACAGTCTTTATGAATACATTGAATCTTTAAACAGATGAAGAAAAGAAAGAGAAACCAAATTAAAATAGAATTAACAACATTGTTGGAAAACAATCACAAATCACTAGAAAATAGAATAATCTCACTTGAGAATGAACTCCAAGGAATGAAAGGTAGGATTTAAAAAAATAGAACATAGTAAACAATTAATGATTGGAGAAAATGAAACCCTGAAGAGTGAGATTAAAAATCTAAAAGAACAACTAAATAATCACCCAAGCCTAAATAACACAGAGAGTAAATTATATATTAAACCCATAAAAGAGGAAATTAGCAAATTGATTGAACTCAACCATGAGCACCATAAAAGAGTCTTACACCTGATAATTGCTAGTATAGAAGAACAAAAAAAGATGACATATTAGAAATAGTAAAAAATAATTAAAAAAAAATCTCAAATTCAAACAACTTATATCACAAAGGCCATCAAGGTAGGAAAGTTACTTGAGAATAAGCATAGACTAATATGTATTAAGGTAAGTTGCAATGACCACAAATTAGATATACTCAATAAATCCTTGAACCTAAAGGGAACCAAAATGTTTAGAAATGAAGGTCTGATTCCATAAGACCAAGCTGAACTCAAATTAGATATACTCAATAAATCCTTGAGCCTAAAGGGAACCAAAATATTTATAAATGAAGATCTCATTCCATAAGACCAAGCTGACCTCAGGAACGAAGTCCAAAAGGTCAAGGAGGCAATAAAAGAAGGGAAATGGACTATCATTAGGAATAGGAAAGCTATTAAGCGAGATAGAGTCCAAACTATGAACGATAAATAGGGATTAGGATCACTCAAGATCCTCTTATGGAACTGTCATGGTTTTCTATGGCATAAAGGTCCTATGTTAAGTTGGATCCTGAGTGATAATGACCTTATTTTTCTAGTTGAAACTTGGGAGCATGACGAATCTAGGGTTCTATTGTGCTATTCAACAACGCCCCATTTATTAATAGTAGTAATTAATATTACATTAATAAATGGGGACCCTTTAAAAATGCATCCAAAAAATAAACTTAGCATTTAGGCATTTCTTTTATTTTTGGAGTAAAAGTAAGATATCAATCAAACCCCCTTTTTCTGAAAAAACCTACTAAATTCTTGCCTTCCCACATATAGCATGATTAAGCATCATCAGAAGACATTGCTAACCCACCAAATCCAGTAAAAAAATGAATAAAAGAGGACTCTATGCTTTATACCTCGAAACTATCATATTTTTTACATAAACTAGGTCCTTAAGCTTTTCTCTTCAAAGCCAAGTCTCGCATCACATATTGCTATTTATAAAGAGCTTGTCTTAAAAGGTTATCTCAAAACAAGCGAGATGTGAAATTGTGATGGCGTCATAACCTTTATTGCATCACATTTCAAGCATTCAAAAGAACACCGCAAACTTACCATAAGTTGATATTGTGAAATGCGATAAAGACCTGGACCCACTTCTTAAATATATCACGAACAAATCTTTAGGTCCACCACTCATTAAAAAAAGTCTTTACATAGAACCACTTGACAAGTAATTATGTTTTGAAACAATAAAAGAGCGGCTTGCATCTCGCATAAACACAAGAGAAAGTAAGAAAAGTGAAAAGGAATAATGCGATATTGCAATCTGTGATATTGCTTAGAAAATCGCAAAATCACCATTATCGCAGTTCAAAGGCTTACCACCCTAGAAGCTTTCTTCCTGATTTACGATGCAGACATTTATGAGCTTTAAAGCTAAGGGATAACGAAGCATTAATGGGCATTTAGTAAGAGTTAACTTCATTTATAACACACATCTCATTAAAATTGGAAAATTTTTATTACAAGGACATCACTAGAATTGAGTTTTTTGGTTATTTTGAAATTCTAGATCCATAATTTAATTCCAAATTTAATGAAATATGTGTTTTATGTGTGAAAAGCCATTTAACATGATATGATATCTTCTTACGTGCATTCGAATAAAACTCCTTTTATCACCTTTACAAGTTATCCACATTATTTCATTTCATGTTCATTATCATCTTTGTGTATCCGATAGCTGTTGTTCTTCACTTTCAAGGAAAATCCACAGATCAAATCGTTGGGAGCAATGGTGAATAAAGGCAAGGCAGTCGTCTCTGAGAAGTAAAAAATGACTCCTATGTTTATGGACACTACATGCAACAGAGAGATAGGAACCTCTACATGGGAGGCCATGTATAATATATTGGAGGAAGAGCAACCAAGGATTCTAGAAATGAAGGTTACAGTTGACGGATGTGATTCCTTAGACGCTTCCATGTTTGAGACAACATGCTCATTTTTGCATCGCATAGTTGCACACTCGAAGATAATCCCTTATACAGACATGCTTAAATGGGTTATTGATGAAGCTGACATCTCAAACAGAGAATTCAAGACAAATTAATAGATGCAACTGTTAACGCAAGTGTAATGAATTGGGCACAAATTTTGTCTAAAAATTTAGCAAGAATAATAATGAAGTATAGAAGGAAAAGAAGTGTTGCTTCAAGGGTTTACCCTCCATTTTTTATGAGCGCCTATGTAATGGATCCAATTTGTTTTAGTTTGAAATTTCCTATCATGGGATGGAAGTGGACTATTCAAAATCCACTTCCCATTCACGTATACCATAAAGACATGTGGGAATCTAAATTTCAACCACATTTTTTCAAAATTTGTCATGGAGTTATGCTCCCTATCCAAAAATGGCTTTATGACCGAGATGCCCCCAAGTTTTCCCAAGAAGTTGAGGTATATATCCTCTCAGTGGCTAGATGGTTTGGGGAGGAGACATCTACATATATCAGGGTATTTGGTAGCAATACCTCATCCCATGTCCTTGTGGAGCTGTAACAAGGGTCTCTTTCACCTCTAGTTATCTCACATTAACAAGTCAATCCGGGAACGTTTTGTCATTGCAAAGAGTATCTCAATTTGAGGCTATTTGTCAGAGTAATGCTTAGTAGTATAGGGTTTAGAAAATACAAGAGTAAACTGATGCTAAACGATGGCTAAATTACTTTTGCAGAAATAAATCACACAAGGAAGCTTATCAGTCAACGGTACGGAAGCAGTAACCCATCCCTCTAGCAACTGATGAAGGAAAGAGGAATTAGAGTATGGATCATGGATCTGGGAGCATGGTAGCATCTGCTGAGGCTCACGACAGCCTTGACCCTCCTCTCATACCAAAGCGATAAATACAAGTAAAAGGAACAGCAAGAAAGTAGAATGGAACGGCAATTGAGAAATGGAACAGCAGTAAAAGGAACAGCAATAAATGGAACAGCAATCAATGGAACAACAACAAAGGAACTAAATCTTGCGAGTCCAAGTCTTCTACTTCATAACATCAAGCTCAAATATAAAGAAAGAGCAATCCTTTATACGAATTAAACGACTTAATCAAATGGAACAACAATTCTCCATTAACCAAGAAACATCAATCATATGTACATGTAACACATCAAAAGCATAATCTGAGATGGTAACGATATCTCCAAATACAACGTTAGTTCCAGATTCCCATAACTTCAAATATATCGCACAATGGAAATATTCAATGCGTAACTTTGTAACAGAAATAAACGGTTCAAAATGATATCATATGATCAGCTCTGAAAACGAGTTGCGAATATAACGCAGATTTATTACAAAGATTTACGAAAGGAACACTGCTGGTAAACGAGCATGGAACAGCACATAACAGCATATCAGATTACTACACAGTAACGATAAACAAACCACACAAAAGTCAAACTGTAATGATACAATCAGCCAGTGTCCGTTGGAGACGGGCCCTTAGCTTCCAATGGCACACTGCCTTAGCTTACTCCAGACGCAGAAGTGAAATAAACACCAGATCTACTATATTAATGCATCGATGAATGTACAGCAAAACTAGGTCTCAGAGAGACTCAATAATCTGAGTTTTAAATCAACTGTAAAGTCTGTGAACAGAAAGTAGAGATCCAAGATCAACAGGATTCCCCCAGTCTTCGACGCTGTCCCCTTTTTATAACAGTAATGGTGGAGTTAACTAGATAACAAAATAAATGAAAGTAACGATCCCTCAGGATCAAAGATCCTGAGGGATTTGTTAAACTGTTAACTCCTTTCTTTTCTTTGCCTAACCCTCCGAACTGGTAGTCCTTCATCTAGTCCTGGATTGATCCACCTTAATTTACTCGCCCTGGTCTGGATTTGATTTGTTTTTAGAGGGACAGCCGTTATTTCCTCATGGAATTCCTGTTTTGCACAGCGACCTTTCATTTTTGTCTTTTCCTGCATAGAGAAGACAATTATTAGTGATTGGGTTATCCATATTAATTCTTGCTTCTTTCATTACAATCTCTTATTTTATAACGTAAAAAAGGTTACAAATATTACTTGAAACACCACTAAATCATTCATTAAAAACATACCTTTCCAATGCTCCACACACCCCCCTGCTTACCCTGTTTCATGCCCTCATGAAAACGTTATAGTTAACATGTAAAGCGGTAAGAGAATAGGCCAGAGAGGGAACCTTGTGAGGAGGTCTACAACCGTGATGAGCAACCAGATCGTCAAAGAACTGATTCAATTGATCTGCAGGCATCTCATACAAGGCCTGATACCCAGGTGCAGGGTGCCAGATGATCGGGCTACGGAATCGGTACCCTAACCAGGACGGCCCTATTTGCAGAATGCGCTGGCCATAAAGGCCCAACCGGCTAGCAGCCAGCTCAAAATTCTCATATCTGAATGGCTCCCTGAGCTGGATGCTTGGGCTAGAAATCCGATAGCGGAATTTTGCAGCATTAATGGCAAAATCCTTAATAGCCAGAAAATATTCCAGGCTGTTTCAGATCAAATCCTCATGCATGGGTCCTAGCACTTCTATAACGCCCGGGGTTCTCATAAGGTTTCTATGCGATTTCCATAACTGAACTGGGTTTCTAGGCTCGGACCTCACCCATAGATCTAAGTTATTCTCCTGTCTCTGGAAGGTGTTGTAAGCCCTGAGCCATTTTAACTGGTTGACCCCGAATGAAACAAAGGCTTGCAGCTGTATATCTCCCACAAAAGGGCCGGGGTTTAAATCAGTTTCCTGATCGAGCACCAGATTGTGCAAATAGAATTCACATAGCAACCTTTGGACCTTAACCCCATAGTGCTTGCAACAATCAATAAAATCATTAACAGTATTAATTTGAATAGGGGCACCTGCCCTGACAGCTTTTATTTTCAATCTTAAATATCGTTCAAGGAGAAATAAAGCATAATTCTTTGCAGGGGCCCTGCAAGTCAAAACATCATTATACAGCGAACAAATAGTGTCCAATTGTTTAATAACAGCATCTAGTCGAGGCGTTACCTTAGCGGCCTTTTCTTGCTCCTTCTGCCATCCTTCGAAGGCCTGGCTCTTTGATTGACTAATGTCCCGCAGTTGCTGTTGGAGTTCTTCATATTTTTCTTGAGGGATTGTTTGTTCTCTTAACTGCTCAGTCTCCTGCCGGGTTTGCTTCATCTTGCGGTGTAAGGCCTTAGTTTTTGGATCCTTTTTCCATGATACCTCAGAGGCAGGGAGTTTTACCTGGACCTTTATGCTTCGCTGCCTAGAATTCCTATCCCGGATTATCCCTAAAGATGGTGCCTCGGTTTGGATTGCTTTGTTTTCCCTTTCTTTCTTGACATGAATGAAGGGGTGTTGTGTCCCCTCTGTGAATGGAATGTCATCTTGTGGCTCAGTTTTGATTGGAACGACAGTTTGTTCCTCAGGACTATTTGGAACAGCAGTCTGCCCCTCAGCGTCAATAGGAACGGCATTCTGATGTTCCATATCAGATGGAACGGCATTTTGTTCCTCAGTGTTAATAGGAACAGCCGAAGGTCTATCAGCAGGGTTTTGACCAACAGGGCTCCTATAAGTCCCTTGTTTTCTCGTCCGGCGGGACCTTGCTACATTTGTCTTCCTTCTTTTCCCTGTGGTCCTTCTTATCCTCAGACTGGCTTCCAAACTTCGAATTTTCTGTCGAAGCTGGGCTATAGTATTCAACAGTCTCTGCTGTTTCTTCTTCAATTTCTTAATTTCCTTTGCTTCGGCAGTGGGCTCCTGAGTGGCCCTCAGTTCTGCTCCTCCTTCATCAAGGGTTTCTTCAGGCATTTTGGGAACAGACTGTTCCCGGTTGGTATCTACATTTTCTTCATCAAAAGCAGGCAGGTTTTCTTCTCCTGCCATTTCTTCATGCAATTCCTCATGCGTCTCTTCCTCCGAGGGTCTTTCAGGAGGGCCTACTGGGCTGGAAGGTGGGCCATAACCCCCCATATTGGCCAAGATGGCGGCCAGCTCATCTTCACCCACGGGGTCCCGTGGCGGGCTATCCCGCAGTTGTTTCATTTCCTCCTCCTGAATTGGCTGCTCAGTGGCTGCCCCCAAATGCCCGACTTCGGCCTCAGAATCAGAATTTTCATTCCCCTCCTCGGCTTCTTCTTCGAGCGGGCCAGCCTCGCCCTCAAATTGTTCCACATTTTTCTTCGAGGGTTCCCCTTCTGGCACTGGAGGCTCATCCATGATTTCGATCGGCTGGTCAGTGCTTAGCTGGATTTTCTCCAGCCTGCCTCGTATCCTGGCCAGCCGAGCTGATTTCCTAGGCCTCTCGGGTTGTTCAGGCGTACTGGCCATTTGCTCTTCCACCGCCACTTTTCTACGCTTTTCAAGTTGCTCCGGTGTGCTAGAGGAATGCCTACGTTTCGAGGCAGCACGTTTTTCTGTGGCCAATTCCTTATGTTTTTCTGCATGTTTAGGTGCTCTAGAGGAACGTTTTCGTTTTGCTGATTTTCTGCGTTTCTCGGGTTGCTCAGGTGTACCCGAGGGATGCTTGGGCTTTGGTGATTCTTTGCATTTCTCAGGTTGCTCGGATGTACCCGAGGGATGCTTAGCCTTTGGGGATGGCGATGCCAATCCCCCCCCAATTATTGTAATGAGCTCCCCCCAGCTGCTCTGCTGCTGAGTGAGACTATGGCTCACTATCAGACGGATCAGCCCATGGTGGCTAACCACTGCTTCTTCATGCTGTGCCTTTTTCAGGCTTCGGGAAGCATCATGCAGTAATGAGTTTAACAGCGCAGGGAGATTTACAGAACATTTTCCTTTTAAAACAGCCAGGAGTTTAAGGTGACGCGGTCTTACCACATCTTTTCGTCCCTCGCAGGTGATGTAGCTCTGCACCACCTTTGCCAATTCGGTCCAAGGTTCTCCTAGCGTCGCCGGCAGCACTCCTTTTCCTTTAACTGTTAAGTTCTGGCCTTCATCTTGAAAAATCTCTATAATTCTTTGCAACCTTTCCTTCTTTGTCGTCCACCCTGGTCCTGAGGCTAGTAATCCTATTACTTCTGCAATTGTTTCTTCCGTGACCGTTATCCATTTCCCTCCTACTATAGAGTGGTCCTCCTGCAAATTCTGTAAAAATTCCATGGCCACGGTCTCATTCGATTCTCGTAGGCGGCTGAAATAATTCAGCCACCCCGCCCTTTCCAGGATTTCTCGAGCAGCGTCGGAGACCGCCAATTTGCTAGGTTCACTTCGGATTGCCTTGCCTCCCATGGTTTTGTCCAAAATCCCAAATGGAACAGCAACTGTCTACTGTTGAAGTCGCAGAGAGTGTAATCGCAGCCAGAAAATGGATTGTAGGTGGCAACTTTTTATAAAAATAGCACTGTCATGCCGTTAAACCATGTTGTGCCTACGTACCTTATCTTCTCCGAATGGTGTGCTGACACGTAGCTTGCGGAGTAATGAGATCACCTCCCCCCCTCGCAATATGATAGGCTGTCCCAGCCGTCAAATAGAGGAGCAGCAGCCATTGCGTCACCAAGTCATAAAGGAACAGCATATGGAATTTTGCCATGTTTCAGATTAGACAAGGAAATACCGAAATCGAGGCAAAAAAAGTAGATCACGTTTTACATAAGCCTGCGTGATTTGATGCAAGGCAGGAGGATAGGACGTCTGTTACTCGTACAAACTCTTAAGCAGTCATTGTCAATTCCTTTGCCATGATTGGTGGTGATAAATGTTCATGCGACGTATCCATCCGAGTGTAAGATATAATTATTAAGAGGATATAAGAGACAAAGAAGTATTTAATATCATACCAATTGGTGTAAATATTACGACTTCGATACCATTAACAGAGCTCTGCTGCCGACAGGTGTTCATAACCTTGGCAGAGTTGTTTATTTCACCCCGGAACCATGATCCTTTGTGTATATGTTGAAGAGCAACTCTTGTCAAAATGCAGGCCATCATGCTGGCTTGGTGACCAGATAACCATGATGCCATTCACCAGAAAGGCGCGAAACGTGGGTAGGCCAGCTCGTAATGAGACCCCCTGTTCCAAGGTTTGTTTATTTAGTGAACCTTTTGGACCATATCCCTGGTGTGGTGGCCATGATGGGAATGCCACTTCGCTTCCAATCTTATGATCATAGTAGGATGGCTCTTAATGAGACCCCCTATCCTGCATTTGACAATTAAGTATTTTTTCTTTTATTTCTCTTTTCTTTGCGTTTTTTCTTTAACACACATTTTGCTCTAGTTTAGTTACACATAAGGGTGGTTCAGCCCTCCTTAAGAGTGGGAATGGTGGAAGAAGTCTTGTCATCCCAATAGGAAGATATAAATCTTCTGTTCCTATTCCTAAGTAATAATAGGGAAAATTGTAGGAAACTCGACATGATAAAGTTTTCCAACAAGGCAAAGGAAGTGAGACCATGACAACAAAGATGAGAAGTGTGTACATCCTTCCTTTTGTGCTTACATCAATACTAGGGCTTTTAAAGATAGCGATTTATGATATGCTGATTTCGGTATATCATGACTTTATATTCATTGCATAAATGTATAGCTGTTTCTTATAGACTTGGAACGAATAAAGGCGAGCACATCCTCTGTATTGAATGGACAAGAAGCAGACTAATGGCATTCTTTTTTTTTTGAAAAAGGGAGGATAAGGAGGAGGTCGTAAGATGCCATTTCTTTAAAAGGGCAGCAGAAACACACAAATGCTGTTCCTTTTGCAAAAGGAACATCAAAACATACAAATGCTGTTCCTTTTGAAAAGGAACAGCAAAAACACTCAAGTGCTGTTCCTTTTGAAAAGGATCAGCAAAACACACAAGTGCTGTTCCTTTTGAAAAGGAATAGCAAAAACACACAAGTGCTGTTCCTTTTGAAAAGGAACAACAAAAAACACTCAAGTGCTGTTCCTTTTGAAAAGGAACAGCAAAACACACAAGTGCTGTTCCTTTTGAAAAGGAACAGCAAAAACACACAAGTATTGTTCATTTTGAAAAGGAACAGCAAAAACACACCAGTGCTGTTCCTTTTGAAAAGGAACAGCAAAACTCACAAGTGCTGTTCCTTTTGAAAAGGAACAGCAAAAACACACAAGTGCTATTCCTTTTGAAAAGGAACAGCAAAAACACACAAGTGCTGTTCCTTTTGAAAAGGAACAGCAAAAAACACTCAAGTGTTGTTCCTTTTGAAAAGGAACAACAAAACTCACAAGTGCTGTTCCTTTTGAAAAGGAACAGCAAAAACACACAAGTGCTGTTCCTTTTGAAAAGGAACAGCAAAAGGACAGAAGTGCTGTTCCTTTTGAAAAGGAACAGCAAAAATACACTCGTGCTGTTCCTTTTGAAAAGGAACAGCAAAAACAGACAAGTGTTGTTCCTTTTGAAAAGGAATGGCAAAAAAAGACACAAAGGAAAAAAAAAAAAATCAAAATGCTAAGAAACATATATACAAAATTGACAAACTTATATACAAGATGTGGTAATGAAAGGATGAATTTCTTACTGAATTATAGGTGAGGAAGTTTTTGCTTCCTCCCCCATAATCTCCATGTTAGTATCTTGGCGTAACTGCTGACAAAAGGATTCCCGAGTGAGCGGTTTGCGATACAGACAAACTCGGTGGCCGTTTACCTTAAATGCATATCCAGACCCATCGATTGTGATCAGAGTAAGGGTCCCATTATCATGAACCTTCTGGATCTCATATGGTCCCAACCAACGAGTCTGAAGCTTCCCCGGGAAATCCTAAAACCGAGAATCATATAACAGAGCCCAGTCTCCTTCATGAAATACCTTGTTTTTTATGAGCGCATCATGCCATTTGGCTCGCTGCTGTTGAATGAGTGCTGTATTCTGTAATGCAGAGAGCCTTATTTCGTCTAATTCATTAATTTGCTGCAATCAATTTTTCTGTGCTTCACTTAGATCTAAGCCAACTTCTTGGGCGGTTCGCAGCGTTTGGATCTCGAATTCTATAGGGAAAATGGGCTGCTTTCCAAACACTAACTGATATGGTGAATAACCGGTGGTGCTTCTCCATGTGGTTCGATAAGCCCACAGTGCTTCGGGTAGTCGGGCGGCCCAATCATGCCTATGTGATGCAATGGTTTTTGTCGAAATGGACTCTATTACCTTGTTGCTACTCTCTACTCGCCCATTTGCCTGTGGGTGGTATGGGGTAGTAATTTTATGCTGCACATGATAATTGTTAAGTGTTGCAGCTAATTTGTGTCCCACGAATTGTGGTCCTCCGTCTGTAATTACTTCTCTTGGAAGACCATAACGTACAAACAAATGGAACAGAAAATGTATTACCGAATCTTCTGTAGCTCTAATCAATGCCTCTGCTTCAACCCATTTGGTGACATATTCTGTTGCCACCAGAATATAGGTTCTTTGATTTGATGATGGGCTGATGGGTCCAACGAAGTCCAGAGCCCAGCGTTCGAATGGTTCGATGACTAATTGTGGCCTTAGAGGCATTTCGTCGGCTTGACTAGGTCGTCCTGCTCGCTGACAGCTATCACAGGCCTGGACGAATTTTTTCGCATCCTTGAAAATTGTAGGCCAGTAATATCCTGTCTGCAATACTTTATGTGCAGTTCTTCGTTCAGCAAAATGTCCTCCACATGGCCCGTCATGGAAGGCTTTTAAAATATCGTAGATTTCGTCCTCTCGAATACATCTTCTGATTTCCATATCTGCACCTGTGTGAAACAAATAGCCCCCAACCCACGAAAATCGATTGCTCTTCTGAACAATCTGCTTCCGTTCATTAGGGGTTAAATGTTTTGGAAGCTTGCCTACTGCAAGGTAGTTAGCAACATCAGCATACCAGGGAGTCTGAACAGCGACAGCAAATAGGTGTTCATCAGGGAATTGATCTTCCACTGCTGCTGCTTCAATTGATTTTGGTACGCGTGAGAGGAAATCAGCTACAGGGTTCTCCTTGCCCGGTCGATCTTTGATTGTAATATCGAACTCCTGCAATAAAATCAACCACCTGGTTATTCTTCCATTTGTAACAGGCTTGTTTGCTAAATACTTAATAGCAGAATGATCTGTATATAAAATAACGAGATATCCTGTAATATAGTGTCTGAATTTATTAACAACGTGTATCACAGCTAAAAATTCTTTTTCAGTGACGGTATAATTTAATTCAGCAGGGGCCAAATTTTTGCTAATGTAATAAATGGCGTATAGTCTTTTGTCCTCTTCTTGGCCCAGGACTGCACCGATTGCTGTGTCCGAAGCATCAGTTGAAATTTGGAATGGTAAATTCCAGTTTGGTCCTCGGAGGACTGGAGCTGTAGATACAAGCTTCTTTAGTTCTTTGAAGGCTCGATCACATTTTTCTGTCCATAAGAAATCAACATTTCCAGTTAATGCATGTAGGGGTGCGGCAATATGTGAATAATGTTTTATAAATCGCCTATAGTACCCAGAAAATCCAAGAAAGCTACGTACCTCTGTTTGAGTAGTGGGGGTTGGAATAAGCAAGAGTATTTGAATTTTTGCCGGATCTACCTGAATACCAGCTGCCGAAATATAATGCCCTAGAATGAGCCCCTCGGTCATCATCATATAACATTTTTCGTGACTTAAGCAAAGTCTGGTAGCAATGCAACGCTGTAGGACTTTTTCTAGAGTATCTAGAGCTGGATCAAAATCATCTCCATATGGTGTGAAGTCATCCATGTAGACTTCAAGTCCATCATTAATTAAATCTACAAAGATGCTAAGAACAGCCCTTTGGAATGTGGCAGGATCATTACATAAACCAAAGGGTAAAACTCGATAAGCAAACGTTCCCCAGGGACAAGTAAAGGTAGTTTTATCCTGGTCTTCAGGGGCAATCTGAATCTGATTGTATCCGCTGAAGCCATCCAAGAAAGAAAAGAATTTCTTCCCTGCTAAGTTGTCCAGTACTTGATATATGAATGGGAGAGGGAAGTGATCTTTTTGTGTGGCTTTGTTTAATTCTCTATAATCCACACAAATCCTCCACTTCCCATTCTTTTTAGGTACTACCACAAGTGGAGAGACCCATTTACTGTCAGAAATAGGATAAATAAAATTAACATCTAAAAGTTTCTGAAGCTCAGCTTTTACAACATCTTTTAGATGGGGGTTGAGTCTTCTTTGCGGTTGACGAACAGGTCTTGCATCTTTTTCGATATAAATGTGATGTGTGCACAGCTGGGGATCAATCCCTTTCATATCGGGATAATCCCATGCAAATGCATCTTGATACTTTCGTAAGAGATGGATGAGTTTTGTCTCTTGGTCCGGTGTAAGGTTGGCGTTAATATTTAAAGTTTTCCCTGGTTCAATTTCCACTACTTTGCTATTGGCGACAGAAGTCACAGGTATACTTTGATCGTTCTCATCTTTCAAAGGATCCTCCTCTAGTTCATTATCAAATGCCGCCTCTATCATGAAACACTGCGTGTGAGGTGTGGATTCTGTTTGACTAATGAATTTATTGACGGCATCGTCTTCCGTTTGATCCTTGAAGTCTAGCGCTTCTTGTACTATTAATGGGGGTCTAATATTATTAGTGAGATATGAGGCAGAGCGCTGGCTAGTTTTCATCATTGTGAAACTTGGCTGCGCTGGAGGGTACAAGATTAGATTTTTAATGTCTGAGCCTCTGGTTATGGTCATGTTTCCCTGCCGGAAACCAATGTAGGCGTCGGCAGTGGCAAGCCACGGTCTGCCTAGAATTAGCGGGTGTCCATCTAGTTGGGTTTTTGGATTAATTATCAGGAAATCGGTTGGGTATTCCCAGGAGTCTACTGAGACCATGACATCATACAATGTGCCCTCAGGTCTGATTACTGATCGGTTGGCTAGTTCTAACAAAGTGGAAGTAGGTTCTACCGATGTAATACCGAGCTTTTGGCAAGTCGATGTTGTCAGGATATTGATTGCAGCTCCTAGATCAACTAAAACGTTAGTCAAGGTCTGCCCGTAAATTTGAACAGTGACAATTGGGTTTCCTGGGTCCTCATATTTAACAGGTGTTTCTTTTCCTGATAGGAGGTCAGATAAAGTACCGACTACCTGGACTCTTGGGTTAGGGGTTACATTTCTCCTTGATTTTCTGATACACAGGTCTTTTATGGTTTTTGCGTATATGGGGATGTCCTGTATAGCTTGGAGAAATGGAATTCTTATATACAAGTTTTGCAGTTCTCCCAGAATGTCGAAATCTGGATATTGCATGGGTCGTGGGATGGCTAATCATTCTGGGAAAGGTGGAGAGGATGTAGTTACTTGATGATGGATCTGATCTTTATTTACATCCTCTTGTTGTAACGGCTGTTCTATAGATAACTGATCTTCAATGTGAGTCATTTTATCTCCCTCGGTTTCTACTACTCGCCCAGATCTTAACTGAAGATCGTTGCACTCCTTTAGATCAGGTTCAATCTATGATGATTCTATAATTTGAAGAGATTGGACTGGTCTATTATTCGGATTGGGGTTGGGTTGGGCTGGGAGTTGTGGTCTCAGATTAGGCTGGGGATTTTGTTGTAAAGTTGGCAAAGTCGGTTGACAGAGTGGAATTGATCCCGCTGGCTGATATGTCGATTTTGGCCAGTTTGTCTGCCAGGGTGAACCTTGCGAAGTAGAGGGAGTCCATTGCGGAGGATATGGATTATTCTGCCAATATGGTGGGGGGTAAGGGAAGTTTGGCCAACCAAATTGGTTCATCCATGGATTCGGAGAAAGAAACGTTTGAGGTGACCAATTCGAAAATGGAGGTTGAGACTGGTTTTGCCACATATTATGTTGCTGAGCATTGTACTGCGGAGGCTGAAAAGAAGAGGTGGGGTCTAAAAACATACCGGATTGCCTTGGCTGCCATTGGCGACGCTGGTTAAGAAAGTACGCTGATTCTGACTCCTCTTCTGCTTCTTTGTACACTGCCTTCAAACCAGGAAGTGAGGGGCAGCTTTCGGTAGGGTGATCCTTTGTGCAGATAGCACATGTTTGGACTGTATCCAGCGGACATTCCTTATGTCTATGTTTCTTCCTGCATCGGGGGCAGAAAATTGCTAGATTCTGTTCTGCCTCTGCTTGCTTCTGTTTGGCCTGCACAATATCAAGTTGTGTAGTTAATGTCCCCAGAATATCAGTTTTAAAATTTTCTAACTAATTTCCAAGTTCTACACGTGTTACTCCTTCTGTTGATGTTCTATTATCTCTGGTAAAACGATCATATTCTGCTGGCTTTATCCTTGTGCTGCCTCTCGAGCTCCTGATGCACAAATCAATGATGTTAGCGAAATTTTTTTGATAAATGTCCCCTTTCCCCATAATATTTAACGTTTCAATCTACTGTTCTTTCATACCTCTAATCAATGCAGTTTTTAACACGTTATCGGGCAGGGGTAATGATGCATAGGGAGATCTTTGCAAGTTATATTGAAACCGTTCTACATATTCTTCTAGGGTTTCATTTGGTCTAGCTATCATTTGAAAGATTTCATCTTTTAATTCTCTAGACCTACAGTAATCCTGATATTTTTTTAAGAAGGCCTCTTTCATTTGATCCCAATTGTTAATAACCCCACCACCTAAGCCCATAAACCATCTTAGAGCAGCCCCTTTTAATGTGGAAGGGAACAATTTCAATTTTTGGGGATCGGTGGTATAATCATACCCCCTACATAATACGTCAAATTCAAACAAAAATGCATCCGGATCTTCTGATGTAAGACCGTGAAATGTGGGGATGTGTTGGAGAGGGATAGCTTTCATGGGCGCATTTGCTACAGAATCCACTATAGGATATTGCAATGTAGAGGTCTGGGTATTTGGCTGGTTCTGCGCCATGGGATCGAATATATGCCAGTAATCTTCTGGAATTTCCAGAAGGGTATTTCTTGGTTGAGAAGGGGTGGTCTTAGCAGGGATTGTTTTAACAACACTCCCTTTATCAGGAATAATGATGGTCCCAACTGTTTGAGGTGATTGAATTCCTTCAACGAAAATTTTTGCAGCGCTTCCTTTATCCGGACTATTTAAAGGCTGATTCGTTTCAATAGGAGATCCAGGTTCCCTAATTTCCCCTGTTTCTCCTCCTCCTTCACAAAGGTTACTGAGATTCCCTTCGTGCAATGATTCAGGAGTCGAATTTTCAATTTCTTGAAAATCCTGCTCCTCAGTTTGACTATGCACTTCAGTAAAGGCTACAGATGGTGATCCTGTGGCCTGAAGGGAGCTAGTAGGCTGTTTAGAGTTGATTTTCCTGAAGCCTACTGATGGCTGAGATTCAGTTTTCTTATAGATTTCGTCTATGAAAGTCGTTCGTCCAAGGGTCACCGGCCCCTTGGCTTTTTCGATTTTGGGTGGAGGCTTATAATTCTTTTCTGGCTTTTTCTGCTTAGTCATGCACTCCACTAAACTGCTAAATCCTATTTAACCAACAATTCTACTAGGAAAGTGGACAATGGAGCAGGGCTTTTACATGCTCCGTACGCAGGTTCTTACCTTCCGTTTTTAAAATCCAACCCTCCCCTAGCAGATTCGCACACCACTCTGTAAAAGACAAATGGCTATACCCTTTCCCCGGCAACGGCGCCAAAATGTGGAGCTGTAACAAGGGTCTCTTTCACCTCTAGTTATCTCACATTAACAAGTCAATCTGGGAACGTTTTGTCATTGCAAAGAGTATCTCAATTTGAGGCTATTTGTCAGAGTAATGCTTAGTAGTATAGGGTTTAGAAAATACAAGAGTAAACTGATGCTAAACGATGGCTAAATTACTTTTGCAGAAATAAATCACACAAGGAAGCTTATCAGTCAACGGTACGGAAGCAGTAACCCATCCCTCTAGCAACTGATGAAGGAAAGAGGAATTAGAGTATGGATCATGGATCTGGGAGCATGGTAGCATCTGCTGAGGCTCACGACAGCCTTGACCCTCCTCTCATACCAAAGCGATAAATACAAGTAAAAGGAACAGCAAGAAAGTAGAATGGAACGGCAATTGAGAAATGGAACAGCAGTAAAAGGAACAGCAATAAATGGAACAGCAATCAATGGAACAACAACAAAGGAACTAAATCTTGCGAGTCCAAGTCTTCTACTTCATAACATCAAGCTCAAATATAAAGAAAGAGCAATCCTTTATACGAATTAAACGACTTAATCAAATGGAACAACAATTCTCCATTAACCAAGAAACATCAATCATATGTACATGTAACACATCAAAAGCATAATCTGAGATGGTAACGATATCTCCAAATACAACGTTAGTTCCAGATTCCCATAACTTCAAATATATCGCACAATGGAAATATTCAATGCGTAACTTTGTAACAGAAATAAACGGTTCAAAATGATATCATATGATCAGCTCTGAAAACGAGTTGCGAATATAACGCAGATTTATTACAAAGATTTACGAAAGGAACACTGCTGGTAAACGAGCATGGAACAGCACATAACAGCATATCAGATTACTACACAGTAACGATAAACAAACCACACAAAAGTCAAACTGTAATGATACAATCAGCCAGTGTCCGTTGGAGACGGGCCCTTAGCTTCCAATGGCACACTGCCTTAGCTTACTCCAGACGCAGAAGTGAAATAAACACCAGATCTACTATATTAATGCATCGATGAATGTACAGCAAAACTAGGTCTCAGAGAGACTCAATAATCTGAGTTTTAAATCAACTGTAAAGTCTGTGAACAGAAAGTAGAGATCCAAGATCAACAGGATTCCCCCAGTCTTCGACGCTGTCCCCTTTTTATAACAGTAATGGTGGAGTTAACTAGATAACAAAATAAATGAAAGTAACGATCCCTCAGGATCAAAGATCCTGAGGGATTTGTTAAACTGTTAACTCCTTTCTTTTCTTTGCCTAACCCTCCGAACTGGTAGTCCTTCATCTAGTCTTGGATTGATCCGCCTTAATTTACTCGCCCTGGTCTGGATTTGATTTGTTTTTAGAGGGACAGCCGTTATTTCCTCATGGAATTCCCGTTTTTCACAGCGACCATTCATTTTTGTCTTTTCCTGCATAGAGAAGACAATTATTAGTGATTGGGTTATCCATATTAATTCTTACTTCTTTCATTACAATCTCTTATTTTATAACGTAAAAAAGGTTACAAATATTACTTGAAACACCACTAAATCATTCATTAAAAACATACCTTTCCAATGCTCCACAGTCCTCCCATACTATGTTCCGAACAAATTGATGGCTAGAGAGATAGCCTATCAAACAGTTAGTGAGGCAGGGATGAGAAAAACATTAAAGGAAGCAAAAAAGGCCATTTGACCTACATTCCCTTTGCAATGTGGAGCATTTGCATTACACGACTTGGGGCATGCATTTAAAGGAGCAAAAATTATGTTATCTCTGCAATTACCTAAATTCCCTTAAATGTAATATGATCCGTTCGGCATTGTCAAAGACTTTACCACCATGGTGAAAATAAAAGTATTTAGTAATGAGGAAGATGCATTCGATGACATATTTTTGTAGAAAAAACCTTCACAGAGGTGAATCATATGGCACAATTATTTTTTGACCGTGAAGATGTTGAAACCTTTTACGAGTATAGAGAAAGGAGGCTAAAAAAGGTCCCATTGGACCAATTATTGATTGAACCAATAAGGGATCCTACTCTGAGTGTAAGTATAGAAGATGACTCCACAGAAAATTCTAAAACTGATTCTGGAGTAGAATCCCAAGAGAAACCTACCAGGGAATCACATAAGTCATCACAAAATGGGAAAAGTAGAAGCGGAGAGTCAGAAAAGGATACAACCCAATCTACAGAGAAGACAACTGAGCAAACTTCAGCTAGCAAATAAGGTAAATCTATGCCACCTCCACACAGCCAATAAAATCCTTGTTGATTAATTGAGAGGAAGAATGGGACAACTTTAACAAAAGGCTCAATACAGAGGAAAAAACGCTAGAGTTGCAAACTCCACAACAGAAAACAACTCAGGAAATTACAACAGAGGAAACTATAAATAGTCAAGAGGTAGAACACATCCCTGTTACCCCTAGAGGAGATTCCCCCTCTAGATGTGTTTTATAGCCCACAACATAAGATCGTTGTTAAAAGACGGAGGAAGAAAATGAAGTTGGATTCTACATCTGTTACTATCCCTAATAATGAACCGATGGATGTTCTCTGGAAAGACTCACCCATCAACCCGTATGCCAATCTTACTAGACTCTCACAATTTGCAGGAGCCTATGCCATAGCGACCATCGACAAAGCAACAGAGGTGCAAATGTTGCTTAAAGAAAAAGAAGATAATTTTTTTTTTTTTTCGCTTGAACAACAATTACAGCAAGCGAAACATGACCAGCAGGTAGAGATGCAGTTAGGTAAGCTACACCAAGAGTTCAAGTAGATGCAAATAAAACATCAAACCAGCTTAGCAGAGAAGGAAGAGAAAATACAAGGAATAACTTATCTACATAAAGATGATCCAAAAATTGATCAGTTTATTACTGAAGCGCTCAACCTTAACTTCTAGCTAATGCACCAAAAAGAACTATTACGCCAGAATATTTCGCAATGGAATTCTTATTGCTAAACAAGTGACAAATTGACAAGTCAAGTCGTGGAAATGAGACTTGAATATGACAAAATTTTGAAAAAGGTCTCCGACTTCATCACCTAGCAGAATTTAGAAGATGGGAGAAAATCTAACTTGCCTAAACTAGAGGAGTCACATAAAGAAATCTTATTTGCAAACTGGGATTCTTGGCTTAAAGAGGCAGAAAAGGCAACAACAGGTGTGGCAACAATAGTAAACAACGTGATAAGAAATATTAATGAAATTTTACATAGCGCCAACATTGTGGCAGAATCCATTCTAGGTTTTCTACCTAGTGTAAAACAACTTGAATTACAATGGAGACAGGCAACAAAAGAAAAAGTAGAAGAAATTAGGCAAATGATTAGGTTAAACTGGGAAGCATATCGGTAACATTTGGTGAAACCTCACAGCCAGTGGATGACCCTTCGATTCCTAACCACCTCTACGAAAAAAATGGTGCCAGCACTGACTGGCGTTGTATTCATTGGACAATTGAAAGCTTAAATTGACCAACCAACACAGCTCAAGCCCATGACGTACATTTGTGATCTAAAGGATCAATTGTAGAATAGTTAGTCACCATGCTCATTTCTATTTTGGTTTTATTTTGCATAATTTGAGGAAGGTCGTTTAAACCTCCTCAACTATTTTTGTAATAATCTATTTTTAGTTTTATAGTTTAAGTATTTAAACCCCTCTCATGCATTTAGAGAGGGGTGCATAAATTTTATTAGAAACAATATTCAAAACATGCACTTCTGTCCCTTTGAGGAAGTTCTGGTGAAATTAATGAAACAAGATCTATTTTTATCTAATCTAGCATCTTCTACTAAAATTGCACTTTTGTACTCTTAGATGGTGTTGAATGGACTGAAAGTAGATCAATATTGCTGAAGCACATGAGTAAGACGTATTATAAATGGTACTTTTACCTCGTAATTCTTTTTACTTATATATCAAGCAATAATTTCTCTTCAATTTGTTTATGTATAAAAGTTTGAATCTTGGTCGCCATTATTGCACTTCTATATGATGATGATCTATATTTGAAGTTGAATACATGAATAATTTCTTATGCAATATATCTTTCACAATCGTTTTGGCTAAATTTTTATAAGAAACAATTATTGTTAAAACGAATTCATTTCTCATTTCAATTGAATGATCTTTATTATCAATTGCTTTTAGACATTATTGTAAATTGCATACATCAATTTACTCCGGGGTATAGTTATAATTAGATAGTGTTTAAATTAGGATAAAATGCATTTGATTATTAGTTTATATTAGATTACTTCTAGCTTAAACATTACTCCAAAATATCACATATCACCCCATCATCACAATCATAAAATAGATTGGGAAACTGGTCCCATTATCCCTAGTCGGAGCCACTGCTCCAAACGGAAAAGGAGTTGCCAACCAAGGTCCGGACCGGGTGGTTTTCCCCCATGATGAAGAAATGATTTTCGAGGCTTCAACAGGTTCCTCACCTTGATAGATTCATTCTTTGGTCTACTTGGAATAAGAAATCCTCTCAAAGGGGGCTTGGTGGTATAGTCTGTTATATTAAGAACATTGTTTCTTCTCACATCTAGCTTCATACTATCTACCCCTTCAATGAGTATATTTAGATCGAAATCTCTGATTCTTCCTCTAATAGGATTTTTCTTGCAATATTCTATTTTACTCCTATCAAATCTACCTCCTATAAGAAAAAAAACTTAGATAAGAATTTTCCTTCCACTAACTTAGAAAAAGGCATTCACAACATGAGGAATGAAGGTATTATCCTTTTTCTTGGGGACTTCAATGTTAGAATTGCTACCAACCAAGATATTATTTTAAGTAACCATTCTAACCCTGACCCCTTGTGGCTTGACGAAGATGATGTCATAGCTACTAGACTCAAGAGAACCTCTGAAGACAAAACTGAGAACTTATTTGGCACTGAGCTCCTCAAGCTTTGTAGTTCCCATGACTTGATTATCTGTAATGGTATTAGCAAGTGGCCTTCCTTTGGCCAAATGACTTATTTGCATGGGTTGGGCAGTAGTGTTGTGGACTATGTGATTTCAAAAATCCATGTCCTTAGCCATATTACCAACTTTGAGCTTCTTAACGATTTCGAGCTTGACTCTGACCACAGGCCTTTGTCTTTAACCCTCAATCTAGTTATGAATACCAGCCACATGTAGGATACCAGTGAAATCCAAAGACACACTCATTTCAATCAGAATAATATAGACCTTTTCTTAAAGGAATTAAATAGAGATTTAAGTTCCCTGACTTATAATAACAATATTGATCAAATTTATCACAATTTTACTACCACCCTTTCCACTACCATTAACAAGTTCTCTACGGAGGTTTCATATAAGAAGATTAATAGAACTTCCAACCCTTGGTATGATAAGGACTGTAAAAGTGCCACGAAAACTATTCATGATGCTCCTAACGAAATTGTAAAGCTCTAAAATATTAGTATATACAAAGCCATCATTAAAGAGAAGAAGCAATCATATACTAATAAGAGACAAGATCATCTTCTTCAACTTTCTAAAGTTGTACCCAATTTGTTTTGGTGGAATGTGCTTGTTCGTAAATCTAAAGATAATTATTCGACCCCCTTAGAAAAGTGGGACATCTATCTTAAGAAGTTGTATGACTCTTTGGACACCATGAAAAACATCGTTAGCACTCCTGTTAAGGAAGATATATTTTATCTTAAGGACATTTAGTGTGGGATTAATAATCTTACTAAGGGGAAAGCTAAATACATTGAAGGATACCAAGCTGAGATCTTAAATTTGGGAAGATCTATCCTCATTCCTCATCTCCACAAGCTTCTCAATTTATTTGTAAAACATGGCTTCCCTAAGCCTTGGATGCAAAGAATTATTGTGCCTATGTTTGAAAATGGGGACAAAATCATTCCCACTAATTAGAGGACCATTATGATTAGCCACATCTTAGATAAGCTTTATGATATTATTTTGGAAAATAAGATTATTCATTTGCTTAAAATCCACCGTAAAAGAGCTAAAGGGAAAGATGGTTTTAGGAGATAACACTCGACTATCAACCATCTCATCACTCTCAGGATCATTTCCAAGGAATGTCACAATAGTAAAACTGATCTATTTTGTTTCTTTGTGGAGTTTAGAAAAGCTTTTGACATTTTTCCTCAAGATAAGCTTTGGAAAATACTTGACAAGATCATGTTTCCTCTTGAGTTGAATATTGTTGTGATTCGCTTCTACAAGAGGGTTGTTGCCAAGATTAAAACCATTGAAGGGTGGTCTAAAGATATTAAATGCAATATCGGGGTTAAGAAAGGGTGTCCCCTTTCCCCTACCATTTTTGGTATTTACATCGATAAGTTAGAGGAGTGTTTGGGAATTGCAAGGTGCAAAGGAGCTGATCTTACTGATATTATCATCAGTCTTCTCCTTTATGTTGATGATATTGTTCTTCTTGCTAGAAGCCATGAGGACTTGGACAAGCAACTTCAGACTCTTCATGACTATTTCTCCAAGATGGGTATGACGGTTAATACTAACACGACTAAAATCATGATAATTAAATCCAAAAAGATCTCCCATGGAAATTTTGTCTATGATGACAATTGCTTGGAACAAGTCTCTTCTTTTAAATATTTGGGTATTGGCATTCCTTATCATCTCAATTGGAACTACAAAATTGAGAAAAGGATTATTAGTGGTTGGAAAGCTTATTATGTGCTTGAAAATTATTGTAAGGCTATCGATCTATGTATTTGGAGTAAAAAAAGGTTCCTCTTTGAGACCCTCGTCACCCCTATTGTCCTATATGGTTGTGAAGTCTGGGGTTGCAATATATCCGAAGAATCCTGGAGAAAGATTGAGATGATTCAATATAAATTCATAACCTACAACCTCAAAATCAAGCGAAATACCCCCTATCCTATCCTCCTGATTGAAGCTGGCCTCTCCCCTATTGAAAGCATGGCTATGTTTAAATATCTAATGTATAAGAAGAAGCTTTACAACATGGAATCCAAGAGGCTTCCTAAAATTGCTTTTAACTTTAGTCAAAACCCCCACCTTCACCTCAAGCGTGGGTGGCATAAGGATTCCTAGTCTTGGCTCAACCACTGGGAGATAAATCATAGGAGATCATCCTAGGAAGTAAGGATAATGTCAAAGATACTATCATCTCCAAATTTAAGGATAATTTATGGGATGATAAAGAGATGGAGGGTAAAAGAAAGTTAAGATATTATAAGGAGGTGATCAACCACACCCTTGAGAACCAGAATTCTCTTTCTATTTTCACCAGCTTGAAGAAAAAGATGAACATCACTAAGATTAGAACTAATTCTCATGAACTTTAGAGTGAAACTGGGTGGTGGTGAACTCGCAAGACTCCCTAGGATGATATAATTTGTCAGATTTGCAATACTAATAAAGTGGAGGATGCAAAGAACTTTCTTTTAGATTATTCATCCCTTACTCACATCTGCTCTCATTTCTCTAAAACTTGTCACACTTCCATTCTTCTTGACTTACTAAGTCATCCCAACTATAGTGATCTTGGTGCGCTTATTTCCCTTCTTTTTGAGCAGAGAAATAAGATTCTAAAGAATTACAATTAGATTCTCCTTCTTAAGGTTCGATAGAACACATTGGTCTTAGTGGATGTTAATCATCATCATCGTCATCATCAAATAAAAAATTAAAAATTTTAAAGATGTTTTTTTCTTTCCTTCATTATATTAATTAATGGTTTACAATATGTGTCTCACATCATTCAAAATTCTAATCATTTGAACATATACTACTATAGATCCATCTTAACTACATATCTAACGTGAGCCGATGTGTAATTTTTCATTGTTAAAATATTTCTAAAAAATATAAGGTTTAGACATCAAGTACTTGCATTATTTTTTTTACTTCTAATTACTTTACATGAAATTATATCAGGTCATATGGACAACTAATTAAATATGTATACCATATTCTTTTTTCTTTTTTATTGTAGCCAACATTTATTTTCTATTTAGAGAATATTTTATTTTTATTTTAAGAATGACACATGTCAATTCTAAGTTAAGCACAAACATACTTACACATCACCTCCACACTAGGCTATAGAAACAAGGATCACATTTCTTCATGTGTAAATTATTTAGAGTGAAAAAAAC
>Ga0181464_1000049_pt1 | contig 29522 bp, 18 predicted proteins | sample InSIn2gowninarea_FD_119074 | JGI IMG/M metagenome (GOLD analysis project Ga0181464, IMG submission 119074) | Clean room microbial communities from NASA Spacecraft Assembly Facility at Jet Propulsion Laboratory, Pasadena, California, USA -... ...
CTTTAGGGGGCTCGACCATAAGCCCCCCCCACCCAATAAGTAAATTGAAGAGGACCTTTAGGTGCTCGACCCCCGGGAGAGGAAAGCCAGTAACTCGAGAGTAGAAAGAAATAGAATAGAGTATGACAGAACCAGTAGCTTTGAGCTTGAACGTGTTTCAGCTCTTGTTCTTGTTCACGACCCAGCTGCTATTGAATCAGCGTAAGGAGATGTCGATGAGGGTACAATAGAGAAAAGAATTAGCTTTGGTTCAGAGCTTGAATCAGAATATCCTTCAGTCACCCCAGGCGAGGAGTTCGGCTAAGCCGGAAAGATAGATCGAGTTTAGCCTCTTGATTTACTTTAGAACTGAAAGAAGCCGGTAGCAAAGGAAGTGGCAGCAGTGCTTTATGCTTTTAGGTCTAGAGATTCATCCCCTAGTCTGTGAGGAAAAGGAGCTATTGGAGAAAGATAAGTAGGGGAGGAGGCAAAGCACCAGTGGTAGCATCAGTACCGGCATAGCCTTTATTTTACAATAAAGAAAGGACTGGTACTGAACTAGTAGATACGGTTGAGTCAGTTGTGGATCCAAAAGCGGTAGAAGTGGTAGTAGTATACCTTCCATATCAAGAGCTAGAGACAAGTGATGGCTTTCCCTGTACAATAAGCCCAGTAGATCCAGTGGATTATGCTCGCGCTCATGATAGGGATTCAGTTTATGGCGTGAGGTTCAGTTCCTTATCTAGAAGCATACCTGGATATATACCCATAGTGGCTTCCATACCTATCTCTGGTAGAGTTAACAGCATATCAACCTATGACTATTAGACCCATACCAAGATCCAGCAGTATACTTTAGCATTTACAGATCTCTTTCGTTATCCTATTATCCGGGTTACTCACCGTACAGAGCAGATTGAAGGCCATGAAATTGAGAGAAGGTTCAAGATCCATACCCGGGCGGGGAAAGGAACAGGGGTATAGGCAGTTGACTTAGTGAACTGAGCTTAAGTGGATTCAGTATATTATGCAGATTAAGCCATCTATTAAGCCGTCTAAGTCAAGCCCATCTAAGCCAGCCTTAGCCAGTGATCCATACACAGTAGATCCATAGCTTCTATACCCGGGTGACCCAGTCGCATATGCAGTAGCTCCAGATCGATACCCCGATGCACCCCTTCGTATGGTTCCAGGTCCAAACGCGGAGGCAGTTCCAGTCCTTGTCGCAGCGCAGTAGTTAGTAGGTGATCCAAGACCAGAGATAAAAGACGCAGCCTCGGATATGCCATAAGGACAGAGACAGCTGAAACATCCTAATTGAATAGGAGAATAAGGAACTACTCCTTCATCACAATCACTGACTTAGGAAAGGAGTCATCGACGACGCTAGGAGTCAGAAAGCCAACCAAGCCCGGAAGACTGCTTAAAAACGTGAGTGCGAGGTTCTGAAAGAAGTAGCTCGACTGAAAGAAGAGGTTCTGAAATATACTCGACCGTAGGGAGAGGGGGCTTTGGCGATACGGCTTTGTTGTGAGTCGTATCTTTGCAGCTTTCGGACAAGTAGCTAAAAGTCGTAAATAAATCCTTTCCTTGGGTTGGGAAGTCAGGTTTATGTTGACGTGCCTTTGGACTTTCAGACAAGACTCAAAGCGTCGTTGCCAAAAACAACCTTCCTCCACCGTTGAGGAAGATCGGAACAGGCTAAACAGGAGCATTGGAGAGGGCTCAACCAACATTAATATCTAATGGATCAACTCGTGCTTATGCGGGTATCAAGCCTCTCTTCTTTAAGCTAGGAAATCAAATCTCTATGCTTGGGTCAGTGATCACTATGCCTTCTTCCGCTTTGGTCATTCAACTAATCTCGTCTGGTTGGGCAAGTAATCGAGAACTCAGGAAGAGCCTTTTGATTCTGTGGAAACTACTCTGCCCTCGTCCATCGCCCCTGTAAGCCAGCCTGCTCTCGTTCGGTCTCTAGTAATTAGCTCCTCTCGTCACAGGTCACTGCTATCACTTCCGGCGTATAAATAGCCTTGATTGCTTTAAACATAAACAATTTTTTTTGACTCTATTGCATAGCCTTTTGTTTTCCCTGTCTTGTGAGGCTCGTCTGAGTCAGCGGGTCTGGTCTTAGGTCCGCTAGTCTCTCTGTCCTTCCACTTCGAAACTATCCCCTCGAAGTCGTCCCTGTTCGCTAGCAATCAATCCCAACTCCCATTAGCCACCGTCTATACTGTGATAGTGTGCTTCATAAAGTGCCGCCCATCTCCATTGCTATGACAGCCTCTCGGTCCACTCGAGAAAGTGGTCTTTCTATTGTTGGCACAGATGCCTCCTTTGAATAAGGCATACCATTTCAACCAGATGATACTAAAGCTGAACTAGCAGAGGTGGTCCTGCTCTTGATCCAATGTGGATACAAGTTCGTTATAACCTGACTCGTTTAAGAAGAGAAGAAACAATCCGCGCGGAAAAAAAACGTTCCTTCCACCTTAGGCTAGCCGAGACGTAGCGTAGGGATTATCGCCTTGCCTTGAATGAAAGGCGGGCTAAATTCAATAGCTTTTTCAGCTTCCAATCGACTATCCTAGACTATATTTATACAGTACCTCTTGATTGTATTAGTAGTGCTATCTAGAATCCAATCGATGTAGGAACTTTGTGTTCCGTAAGCGTAAGTGAGGTGGAGGGTAGAGAACATGGGGGGCTTATATTAGACCTTGCATCGGGACGATAGATTAGACCTCAATGGGGATGTGAGATTCAAGTTTCAAGAAAGCTAAGCATCGGAATAAACACTTGGATAGCCTCTTTGGGAAGTGTAGGTGGGATCGCCTATCCCGTAAGATGTTTCATTTTTTCAGCTTGCATTATATACGTTATTAGACACCGTGCATTATCAACTTATCTCAACAGGTGCCATCGTAAGCAATATTGTGCATCGGTTCACAAACTGACCAGAAGCCATCGAATGCATCAACTATCGGCTCTCGGCATCTACGTCGATGATATGTGTTCCCGTGTATTATCTATGCGCATCTTTCTCCCCCGGTATCGGCTATGCGGCAGCTGACAATGTGCTCCGTTGTATCGGCTAGCGGCTAGCGGGAATCAGAACCTCCTGGTATTGGTCGACTATTGGCTGACTGGCATCGAGTCAAAGCCATTGAGAGTAGCACCATAATGAAGTACCGTCCATTGAGTAGACCAGCATTGAATACCCGATTGAGTACCGAAATATCCAGTGAATCTTCTATTGGGATCAAGTATCAGCATCAAGTAGCATCAACAGCAGTATCGGCGGCATCAACTCTTGTATATTCTCTTGGTATAAAGTAGCAGCATGGAGAAGGAAGCTGGTCCATCGGCTGCTTGTTAGCCAGGGTGGGGTGCAAGGAGTACCGGATGGGGAGCTCGCTGGATAGCGGGCCTGGATTGCTGATCTAATCGTCGGGGCTTGCTCTCGCCTCTGCCTAGATGGATGGCAGGCGGGCGGGTTGGCTTCCTGCAAAGCCCAATTTATGAAATCAAAATGCGTTATATTGCTAGTTTGGCGATCGAGATTAGGGGGGTAATTTTCATTTTGGAATTGAAAGTGGAAAAAAAGGTACGTTAAGTGACTCGACCAACGGGAGAGGAAAGAATCTTGGCCAAATCGTCCCTCACATAAAGAATCGTACCAGAATCTCGTATATAGAGAGAATTTGAAAACATGCTTCTTCAGCCGTCATTACGCTTTAGGCTCTCATAATCGATCCATATGGGGATCTAAATGATAGGTCTAAGGACAGTCTACCTATACCTATCTAGTGTATACGGCATATCCGAGTCGGATGGTAGAGCCTAAGGCATCAAAGGGAGGGTTCAAGGGCAAAGCCATACTGGATAACCAGTGGTGCGAGCTGCTGCTGCTAATAGGACGGTGGTGATATCCTAGTCATAGTCGTATATAGTATGTCTATTACCATTAGGCTAAGGTTATATCACTGCTATTATACACTTATATACCTAGTATAAGGTATTACTATAAGGCAGTAAGTATATAGTTGGTATTTCAATCCATTTTCAATCTTTTCGGGATATTCTTTCCCATGCATTGATTGTTTTGGCCACGTCGCATTTCATATTATCCAGATGCTGGAGCCGGATGGAATGCCCTTAGCCGTTTTGGCCCTGAGCGTATCCGTTTTAGTCACGAGGGGGCGAGACTCTTCTTTCCTTTAGAGTATTTAGAATGAATGGCTGGCTGGGTATTACCAGAGCTCGAAGAGTTGGTCCCATCAAGTCAAGCAAGGTCAACCCCTTCCTTCTAACTGAGTAAGGTAAGGTCGCCTTATTTGGTTGGTCCTGCGCCTTATTTGGTTGGTCGCGGTGTTAAGTCTTGGCCCTTTCTCCTTATTTCCTTGGCCCCTCAAAGAGCTAGATCAGGTCAAGGAAGAGGTATGACCTGAGTTAGCTCTGCTTGGTAAGGTGCTGGTCCTCCCTGAGCGAAGGTAAGGTTATGAAAAGTCAACCCAGTATAGTGATCTTGAAAGGTGAATCAAGCTTACCCGTGGTAGGCATAGTTTGGTAGGCACCACTAGTGGTAGGCCCATGGGACCACCCTATCCTAGGTAGTCCCACTACTACCCACTATTAGTAATGGTATGCCAGGGAGGGAAGAGTCTATGCTAGGCGTACATGCGGCATGCATATCAGTGATATGTCTGCATCATAAGTAAGAGTCTCATAGGTGGCCCTATAAAGTAATGTTACGAGTCACAGCCAGCTATAACACTTAGATAAAGTAAGGCTCTGAGATATGACCTTACGGACTTGGCCGGACTCCCCGAAGAGGGGCATAGATTGAAGTTCTGGTCAGCCGGGTTGACTGGCGGGCTTACCGGGGTGAAACTATGCTACCGGAGAGGATATATTTGTTTGACTGGCGGGTTTCTTCGTGGGGTGAATGCGGGGTCTATCTAATAGTCATAGGAGTGAGGCCCTATTCTTATTTCATTGTGGGTCTAGTCCAAACGAATGCTAGCCCCTCCCTATTCTTATTACTACTTAAGCAATGGGATGGACCTCATGGTAGGAGGATGGAATGGTAGGTGCGTGGGTGTAGGAGGTATAAGGAGTAGATGTGCAGTGCATATCCGTATAGTTCTATAATAGTGAATCTATGTAGTGATAGCTTGTGCATAGCTTATCCGCAAATAAGAATCAGAATAGGGGAATTGCCCTAATGAATTGAAACATTTAGAAGAATAGGCTCCCGCTCCTAACTCTACCTTTCTGTTTGATGGCTAAGTTCGATAGGCTCTTTCAATGGGATTGGATTCAAAAAAGAATGGGATGAAACCGCTAGAGTAGGAAGGGATAGGAATGACAATGGGTACACGGAAAATAGCACTAGCGATGGAGCCCCGAGCGGGTTGGTGTTGCAAACTTCTTATTCAGCTTTTTTTGTTTCTTTTTTACCAGCCTAATAAGACGTTTCCCATTTACGGTGGTTGGTATAATTACGTAGATAATAGAGATTGGAATTACGTAGATAATAGAGATTGGAATTACGTAGATAATTTCATAAAAGCATCTTTATCATTCTTCTTTTTTCCCTCATTTTGACTTATTGGGGTTACTGACCGACTGGATCTGCTTGGATAACATCTCTTAGCTCCGGCAAGCCATCTTATCAAATCCTTGCTCTATATTTTGTAGTTTCGTACTGGCCTATGGTCTTTTTTCTTCTTATCTTCCTAGGCTTTCGAGCTCATAAAAGAAATCTATTTGTGTACTAGCCCAGTTAGGTTATCCACTTCAATTCCTCTCCCTTATGGTCGAGCACCCTAAAGGGTCCTTAAACAACCAAGCCTTCTTTTGACTCTTTGTTACCTGCCTATGCTCATTGTACATTCGATCTCCTTCCTTCGATTCGATCTGTTAGTTTCTGTTTTTATTTACACTTAAACCACTAGCTCCGAATAGATCTCCCTAGAGGCTATGCCTTACAATGGGTTATAGCTTTTGATTTTTGACCGGTATCTCATATAGAACTTACTCTTATGCTGATTCCAATGGACCTGCCCCCCCCCCTATATTCTTTTGCTTTGGGACTAAACGATCTCCTACTTTTTTGAGTAAGCGAGTGATGCTGGCTATGGAACTAGATATTCCTATGGAACCTATATAGTGGCTACCGGAGCCTCTTACTATGCCTGCCTCTATCCGTGATCTTTTACCTTCCCGATGGACTTTTTTATTATATACCCTGGTGATCGGGACCCTATGGATATATTGATTGCCAGGTTTTTGGGGCACCTACCTACCTTAAGATCTTGCCATCCGATGCCTACCTAGTTAGTCCAGCGATCCTACCTATTTGAACGAATATGGTCAGAAGTAGACCCATGCCTACCTAGCTTTTTTTAAGATCAGATCACCTACCCTCAAGAGCCTACTTGATATTTAGCTATCACACTCAGCCGAGAAGCCTCATTCACAAGCCAAGGGACTTTTTATTGACAAGCCTGGCGTTGCCTACTACTTGCTGGAGCTGGACTGGAGCACCTGCCCACCTAAGCCAGGGACACGGGAGACTTTATGGAGCTGGAGCACCGGCTGGAGCTAGAGCACGACCCACCAGGCCTTAGTTGCTCCCACACCATGCGGCGGGGGGGACACCCTCAAGGACAGCCTTTATTTCAGTCAGCCTCAAGGACTTTATGTCAGCCGAACAGCCTTTATGGAAGCCTCAAGGACAGCCTCAGTCAGACAGTACAACCTACGGTCAGACCCATCAGAGAGCTGTGCCGGGAAAAGAAAGCCCGGGGCGGGAACACGCTTACCGCTTTTGGATTACTTATGTTACTACTACACTATTACGATTCCTGCTTACAGCCTTGGGACTTTTTCCTGGCTTCCATATCAACAAAAAGGTTGTCCGGAGGAGTTTAGTCGTGCTTACAGAGTTTTTCCATCGTTGGTCGATAAGACACATTCCCTTTTATTACTTATGTTATTATCCCATTCTTTCGAACAGCCAAGTCGTCCTTCCACAGCTTTTTTTATATTTGTACTTCCAGAGCAGAGCTTTTTTGCTACAGATTTGACAGAGCTTGGCACATATTCGTGCTTACAGAGCTTTTGACTTATACTTACAGAGCTTTCTTCAGATTACTGCTTACGCTTCCAGAGAGATAGAGGGGGTTTTGAGTATATCAGACACATTGACTATTACTTATGTTATTACTCCACTCATTCATTTAGACAGACAATCCGGTCATGCTTATAGAGCCTGGGACTTATTCCTGCCTACAGAGCTTAGTTTTTTCATGCTTCCACAGCTTAGTTTGTCCAGACCAGATTCGTGCTTACAGCCTTCGTAATTAGTTTTCCTTCCAGGGACTAGACTGACTTTAGCTACTTTCAAACTTACTGTTCGCACTAGGGGAGACTTAGATCCTGTTCGGACTAGGGTCAGTACAGCCATCCTTCAGCTATGGAACGCCCCGACACAGAAACATCTAGCGAGCAAGCTAAGTCCTCCAGCCAGCCAAGAGACAAAACAGTTAGGCCAGCCCGGCCAGTAAAGAGAAAAGCCCAAAACTTACACTTACTTCTTGTCGGCTTACACCTACTTCTTGTCGGCTTACACCTTACACCTACTTCTCGTTGGCTAGTCTTCAATTTCAAGAGCTTATACGTCGGCAAGCCCTTAGCCTCCTCGCGGTATTCATTATCGATGCGGTATTACTTGGTTAGAGCAGGAAGGCGAGAGTAGGCGGGACGAGGCTCCTCGCTTGCACGCTGAAAGTACAGATATTAACCAGGCTTCCCAATTGATCTAAGCTTCCCGGGCCCTCCCTTTCAATAAGTAATCTAAAGTGTCCTTCCTGTGCTTCGGTTGGAGAGAGATAGTTTGGATAGAGAAAGTAATGGCGGAAGGAGATGCCGCAAACGTGCCAAGAGTAATGATAAGCTTCCCGATTCGTTCAAAAGTGTAGACATACCTGTCACTGATCATTGAGGGTACGAACCAGGCGAACCACCGGAATTAGGCAATCTCGCACCATCCACCATAAATGAATCCCGCACCATCAAGGCCTCCCGCACAAGAGGAATAATGAGTGATAGGCGGGTGAAGGAGAGGATCCAGACAGGACTCGAGGAATAAGTTTTCCCCTTGGCAAACAGCACTAAAAATGACAATTTGGGATGATTAGGCGTAACATAGGTCAGATACCCTGGCCTGGTACGGCCAATAAATGAATGCAGGATGGAAGGCGCGAACGAAAGGGTAAGCCAGCTCGTGAGCGTAATGGAGTCCTTAGGCTGATAAGCACCCGAATAAGCAGTAGTGGGTGGGCGTTGACGACTAGGAACAAACAGCCCATGAATGGCAGCATACTTTGAATGGCCTCTCTATTTTAAGCGGGTCGTCGGAGCTCCCTTTTCCACCTGCTCATGACCAGATCGATCCAGGAGCGTATATCACTCCCAGTTAGTCCCATTCGACCCGAAACGGAGATTACACTATCAGGTCTAGGGTTCGGAGGGAGAACGAAGTGAGTGAGCACTTTCAATACTAAAGGAACAGACATATATACTGTGTGTGTGTTTTTTCGAGTTGCACCCTGGATTTCCCTCCTATAGATTGAAAACCAATCCATTTCCGATTGTATTCAAATATGAAAGAAGGTCCCGGAGGGGCTTGCGCTTCCTAGTGCAAGGAATGAAAGGATGAAAGAAAGGCCTTCTTTTTCATTGCCGATCGCCGTGAAAAGAAAAGTCAAAGGTTTGTTGATGCGCGGATAGGGTGATAATATCTCCATACACTACTTCACCCAAGATTTGAGGGGAATCAATATCCTTGGAGTTCGACGGGAGCAGGTCCTGCCCAGTAAGGTCCTTATCGACCAACCCTTCTAACGCGAAGTAAACCCCACCCTATGATCGATCCTTATCAACCTGCTCTTTTTCACCCGTAAACCCCGCCAGGATGGGCCTTCCCCTTTACTTTCAGGTCTTTCTCGACCGACTAATGAATTTCCACACTGATGAGCTGGGCTAGAAGGATGGGTATTTAGAATTGGCAATAAAGAAAGGTCCGGAGGGCTTGCGCTTCTGAGGGCAAGGGTATAACCTTTTTTTGACTTAGGGGGATAACCCTTACTTACTTACTTATCTACCGCTATCTTTTCCTAACCCCCGATTCGCTATGCTCTAGACCCAGGGATTAATACGTGTCCATGGTATCCAGGCAAAGTCGATTCGGACTATCCTCTCTGCTGACGGATATCCAAAAAGGAATATGGCAATAAGCGGATTCACTCTAGGAAAAGACGAATATCACGTTAGTTAATCAACCAATCAAGCAATCGATCGCTCAGGTTAACGAAGCTATAAAAATAGATAATCGACGGATCGATATTTGGAAGGATCTGGCCATCTATTACATACGTATATCCATTCCTTATCCCATTCCAGCATCTTCTATTCCCGAAGTCCAAATTGTCACAGACAGTTTCGCTACATGAATCAAAAGATGTTGAACAAGCGCTTTAGGGACCACTCCGGAAGAGAACGTTTGAACAAAAGGGATAAGAGAAAATGAAGATAACGAGATGCAAGAACACACGACCCTCCAGATCTAGGAAATGAAGTTGATGGGTGAAAAATGCCCGGTTCGGGAATGAACAAAGAAACAAATGATGGTGACTATTCGAGGAAGACAAATCTGGGAAGAATCAATTGACTCTTTCCTGCTAGTATTGATTCGATAGTTTTTGATATAACGTGCCCTGGTTGGCTCACGTGCCCTGGTTGGCTCACGTTCCTTGGTTGGCGATATAGATGCTCTAAAGAGGCGAGATAGAGAATCAATCTGCTGATGACTTGTACTCGTGTCATGGCTACAGCTTAGACTTGTGATGGCTTGTACTAGTATGGTACCACGCTTCTATGCATCCTTATCTTCAGCGAGAACCCCTAGATCCTTATCTTCGGTAACCCCCGCCCTGCTTGATCGGCTCAAATATCAATCTCTTTCCAGAAAGATCCGGGCCTGAAGCAAGGGAAGGAAGGATGGGGCGGGCAAGCCTCGCCTTCCTATGGAGAAGCGTGCTAGAGTAGTGCATATTCGTAGGATGCCAACAACGCCAGCTGCTTCAGACTTTGCGTATTTAACGGTCGGTGCGAGTTTAGCGAAGCTGGGCTCATTTATGATCCGCTGATAGCATTAGGGGGCAGGATTTCTCTCCAACAAAGTAGAAGTAGGCTTTGCTTGCTCGCTATAACAGGCTGAGCTAAATGTGACAACATATCCGTGGGGTTAGTCAATCCCCTGTAAATGGGGAAAGAAGAGACAAAACTTGATTAGAAAGGGGCTCAGACCTAGCTATAGCTTAAAGCAGAAGTTTTCGTTTATCAGGCATGCGCGATATGCAGTATCGGCATTGCTAAACATTGAAAATGGAGCTGGAGCGCCACCTCTGCCCGGAGAAAGCGTCGTTTCGGACCCCTCATGGGTGGTGCCTATCCGAGGAACTTGTCGCTTCCTTCCCGTAGGACCACTGCAACCTATTCCTTACTCCGATGCGCTTATCCCATCTTGTTCATGTCCTTCCTTGATAGGGCAAGCAAGTAAATAGGACTTAGAATTCTTCTTATATTGTCGAAAGTCGTAATGGTGGGTTCATCAGGTACCGCTTATTCTAGGAACGACCCCTACGGATTCTCCTTCAAATTTATGTAGCTGCTATTGGTCCCGGGGAATCAATAAATGGATTCGCAAGCTTGCTTGTCAGCTTGCTTTGCTCTAAGTTGAAAGAGGGTCAAAGAAATGACTTAAAGTCGAAAGTGAAACGTCTCAAGTCTCAAGTTGAAGTCTCAAAGAAAGATCTCTATCTTCAATGATTGCTTAGACTAAAGGTACTGGGGAAAGATCCAAGCATACGTTTCATGCTTGTTTGAGTAATAGAAATCTCCTTTCATTCATTTAACGGAACACATTCCATTGCTGTTACCATTCCATCCCTGTTTAGGTTGAATACCGTACCAATCCATTCAGGTTACGGAAAAAGAAGACTTCCACCTATTACCAAGAAAGAGAATCATGCCTTTTTGATGACATGACAAGAAATCCTTAAATGAAAGCCGGATCCACAAATCCGTTATCTCCTCGTGCATTAACCGCTTCTGGGCGAAAATCCAATCTTTTAAGTGATAAGGCTTTCGTTTCACTTGAATCGGTCGTTCAGCTAGTCTAGTCTGTCCGGGGAAGGGCTTTAAGCCGAGTGCTTGCTTGCAAGAATCGACATCGAAAAGTCACTCTCAATCACAGCCTGAAGTGGGGGCGGATTTCGGGTTACTGTGAAAAGCAGAGTCCGCCGGCCGGTAGTTCGATTGATTCTATCAGGGCAACTATTCGTGTTTGTGTGTTTCCAATTGGTCATTCTTAAGAGTTCACCTTCCCTTCCAAAGGATAGTTCAGTGAGCAAGGGCTTGGTTTCAGCATTTGGAAGGGGAGAGGAATGACCGGATCTCTATCCATAGTTGTCTGTATCGATATAGATCCTCCGGTTAAGCCTATGGAACAGAGGGAAGAAAGAAAAGAATACAGCTGCAATCAGTAATAGAAATGCTTTGAAATCCCTATCCCTGAGCTCATATCTGTCCGTCCATCTATTTACTTAATATCAACTGTGTTCTCCCCGGCTCCGATACTTCCTCTTGACCGGCGATCAGATCAAACGAGGGTACTCGCTAAGGAACCTCTCCTCTAGCTCCTCGACTGGCAGTTCCGCTTCCAATTGATTGGTTTGTTTGTTTGACACGGGCCCGCCCGAACTCCTGGCTATCGGAACACATTAGGAGAGGGATGAGAAGAGGGCGACCTTATTAATTGGTGCCTTAGCCAGGTTCCGCCCATATCCAGCCATTGCAGAAGAATCAGTCGATCAAAATGGGGTATAGTTGTATATGGATATGTGGTTGTTTTCCCTGGGAAGTGAAAGCCTTGACATCCATCCGATTCTCATGAGTATCCCGACCTCTCTGCTCTGGCAAAACTTTCTCTCTTTTGGGTCGGACCGGAACCGGCAAACACTTATTTGATTCGATCTAGCTTTAAGCATGGGATGAAATCCACTCGACTAAACTGCTTCTGCTTTTGCCGTTCAGGATGGTAATAATTATATAATACAGTGAAGCCTCCGCCCCGTAGGGGACTCGGTCATAAGCAGCATCGAGAAGATTCATCAACACATAGCTGGTAGGTGTACGCAAAGCCATTTGACTAGGGAGAGCTGTATCCAAACATGACAAATTCCTTCCAGACCAGCATTTGGGCACCACACCTGTGGTTCCCTTCACTCGCTTCAAAGGAAAGAAAGAATCAAGTGTAAGTAATATGTAGCTTGAGAGGACTCTCTTTGTTGCTAGCGGGCTGACGCCCATTTCGTTTCGATTGGCCCGCACCTTATTTTCCCTATCCGGACCTGTTCTTACTGCTGCGCTAACCAACAGCCTGAGTAGCCAAACTAGGAATACCCGTCTCTTTTCGGACTAGAGGAAAGCGATAGCTTGGCTTGAAAGAGAAAAGCTTTAGCTTGATTTAGGCCTATGCCAAGGCTGGTACCTAATTTGAAGTTGAATCTAAAGCTGAAGTTAGGGCTGGAGCCTGAGTTGGTGTTGATGTCCTAGAGTAGCGAAACTACAAGTGAAGGGGCGCTATCCGGAACCCTTAAGGTCGGGGACAATCTGCTTCGATTGGGCCTTGCAGGCAGACAGGCTAACTTGTGGAGACGAAATGGAATCCTATATAAGTGAGAATGGCGAGTCCCGAGGGAGACAAGCTGAGCTAACAAGCTGGCTGAATATATCATGGGATGCCCGATTTGCGATTGAGCTAGCCGATAACTAGCTGATAAGTAGGATGATCTCTCAGGTCTGGCATGAGCCACTCCATTCCTACTTCCCCTCAACAAAAAAGATAGGATTTTTGGGCCCTACCTCCAGAGTGGGATATGGAGGAGTGCGTACGGCTATTTCGGACCAAAGGGGGCCAGGCCAATAAATAATAAGTAAGAGAAGTAATAAAGGGGAGCCACACCCCGGCTATGAGCTATTGAGTCCTTTTCTTGCCGCAAGGGTTGAGTTCGCTAGCCATTCAATCCGATCTTCCCTTCGCATGGCAGAGGAGCGCGGCTCGAGACTACTCTAACAATTGAAAATGAAAAGCAGTGATACAGGAAGCAGTTTCCAGTGGAACTATTGACCGAAGAGCCTTACTACCAGAGCTAGTAAGCTAGCGGAAGAGCTCAACTCCTACTATAAGCTGATGAAGAGCGACTATCACCAAGAGAGGGATTACAACCTTTTCCAACAGACTGCTCGAATGGACAGACTCATTAAGAGAAGTGCGACCTCAGCACCGCATCGATCGACCGGGCTAACTGCCCCCCGTTGACTCCCGTTTCCCGATATACTGATTTTGCATGGGCCTATTCCTATCTAGTTGTGGAATTCCCTTTCTCTTTCACTCTAAAATCACTGAATTACAGGGCGTAGAAGCCTTGACAGACGAAACCGCTTTGCTGAAAGTCCCTCGAACTGTCTTTGAATAAGGCTTCGAACCCGACTTCCTACTCTCGTACCTATCGAACGGAGACTGAACTTAGGCACTTGAAGACTGATCCCTTTTCATGGTGTTCTGCCTCCGGAGGGGATCATGGGAAAGTGAAAAAGCCATGCCCTTTCTTTCGACTCCCTCCTTACTCTCCTAAGCGGACCCGTTGGATCCTGCCCTGATAACCATGCAGCATATATAAAGCTAACCGGATATTTATTCACGCACTCGTTTCTCGCTCACGCACTCGTTTCCCGCTCAACCACACCACAGGTTTTTTGGCGACTCGTGATGAACAGGTTCTTCTTAATAGTTCATTCGTCCATCAATCCATCCATCACTGGTTTAGTTGTTTATCTCTCTTGAACCCCCTCATAATGGGAAGGTAGCAATCAATAAATCATGTTCCAGAAGTTTCACCCGTACTGACTCGCCGCTCTCGTCCTGACTCCTCAGCTCACCGGACCGTATCAGATAAGACTAACCGTACACGCTCTTTCTTCTTTCCGCTATGATAGAGATAGTATAAGAGCTGTAATGGTTATGTACTAGTAATATAGAGTCATTCATTACTTGAATATCATGGATAGTAATGAGCTAGTATTGTACAGATCTTATATGTAAGAAAGTCCAAGTGTAACCCTAATGGGAAGGTAACAAAAAGCACTGCTGTCCTGATGAAACCGGGTCTGGTCCTGACTCTCTTGGTCCTGACTAACCTGACTGGATAAGACCGGTACCCGCTTCCCGTATTGTCTATCTATCACTCGTCGGTCTATGCGATTCAATGATCCGTCCCCGGTGTGTACTCTTTTGGGTATTGCTCGACCCTAATGTGTGCTCTATAAAAGCTTGCTCAAGGTTGAATAAAAAGGTCTAGTAGAATTGGGGTAACGATTCAGTAGCGGGGTCGTAAGGAAGGAGGGTGGGTTGGGCAGTAGCGGTAGGAGGTAAAGGCGAGCATAAATGGCTGCGTACAATAAAGCTAACAGAAAGGGGAAGGGTAAGGTCCGGAGGGTCTTGCGCTTCCTAGTGCAAGGTGTATCCTCCAAGCACTATCAGGGAAACGAAGACGAGCGACCCCCTGGCATTTTGCTTCTAGCCGGGAGGAGAGCGTAGTACTTAAGTATTCCCGGCTTGTGTTCATGTCCTATCCAAAGAGGTGTCCATCCTTCTTCCATCCATCCTCTGATAAGTTGTAGTTCTAGATTGAGGTTCAAGGTATAGCGATAAGGGTTGCCAATCGAAGGGTCAAGGGCTAAGTATAATGGGGAAGTATTTCTCTAAAGGGAAGTATATTGATCAACCGTCAAGGGAAGGTAACCAAAGCAAGCAATGTTCTTTTCCCGTTCTGGTTCTGACTCCTCAGCCAGCTAACCGGACTGTATCGGATAAGACCTAACCGTACATGCTCTGTCTTTATGCCAGGTCCTCCTAATGGCTAAAAGTGTCGCTGTTTCTTTCATCTTTTGCGGATGTCTTCAAATGAGATCCTGTGGAAAGCAGCATAAACCCTGTTTTGGATCCAAGACTTGTCGCAGTAAATAGGGGTTTTATCCTCTAGCCAAGTGCAGTGTCACGTCCTTATTTGCTTGCTAAGCGATGCAAGCGCTAGTATGGGTGGGTAGCGTATATCTAAGCGATAGGGCTACTACCTCCTTAATGGGTAAAGCGATAAACCCTAATGGAAGGCCAAAGCAAGCCATGTCCTGAAGTGCCTACCTGTAATGTATCACTCGCTATCTATCGGCCTCACCTGACCTGACTGGACCAGAGCTCACCGGACCGTCCGTACCTGAGAACGTCCCTGCCTTGAACCGTGCAAGATTGGACCTGCTGACCAGACCTCCTCACTGGATAAGCTCTCGTCCTGATTCCTCCTCACCTAACGGGGACCGTACAAGCCCAGACATCACTGGAGAAGACCAGCCTATATAAGACCAGCGCATATGCCCGGTACCATCCCTCCCTCCATCCCTCTATCCGTCCATCCATCATCCATCCCTTAGAAGATAGTTCCGTCAGTATGAGCATTAAGATAGTTATCCTAAGGTGTAGCTGTACAGAGTATCTCTTCTCTTTAGGGGTTTATGATGGGTGTCATCTTCTGTAGGTCGTTATAACGGTTCAGTAGATCTATAAAAGCTCGCTCAAGGTTGAAGCTCTGATTTAGTAGAATGGGTAGTATGAAAGGGGACTATGATGATTTCTTCAAAAGGACCTAATAATTTAGTAGCGGGTAGTAGCGGTAGTAAGGGGGGTAAAAGGGAAGTGAACATCGGACCATAAAGCGCTAAAGGGGAAGTTGGATCCTCCGTAAAAGCAATATCCAGGGAAACGAAGGCGAGCGAACCCCCCGTCAGCTAATCGTTGGGGGTGCGTTTATAGGAAGAAATCTACCTTTCACCGGCCGGCCAGGGAGAATATCTAGTGTTTATAAGGATTGGGTCATAGCTAGGTGGGTGGGATGCATGCCTATCTGACTGAGCCTGGCATGCTCGTAAGTAAGGTGTTATGCCTAAGTACCAGGTAGGTGGCCCATGGCCTGGCATGAGGAAGGTAGTTGGTATGCCCAGTCTAGGCGGCTCTCTCATTCGTTCGCTAAGGTAGGCATCATAAGCAAGTAAGTAAGTGTAGGTCTGCTCATCAGGATGCGCAAGCAGGCTCGACCAACGCCTTTTAGTTACTTATTTGAGAACCCAATAAGTCAATTGAACCTTAAATGGGGGAGGGAGGAGAGAAGACGTGTCTATCTATGTTATGTTATGGGCGCGTAGAGGGCCCCTACCTTTCACTCTTCCGAACAACCAACACTCTCTAGCGTAGCAATTTGATGACTTTTCAAGTCCTTCCCCTCGACCGGCGAGGATGCCGTATTCTTCTCAATGCCGTCTCTCTCTCTGGGTTCAGCAATGCCTTCTCAAGTATCGGTAATAGACGGTTCTTATGGTTCAATGCCTGGTCGAGGTATCATATTGCATATATAAGCCCATATACAGATATAAATGAATCGAGCAGCCAACTCGAATGAATGCATTTTAGAGGTCCTATAGAAGGGTTATCACTTACTTACCTTCGTAAGGATTGAGGGGAATAAATAGAAGTGTCCTGTGCCGGCCGGTGTGGGCGGTAAGATCCTTTCAGGCGGTAAGGTCCTGCCCTTCTTGATAAGGGGGGGGCCGGACCGGGCGGGTTGGTCCTGAAAGGTATTACCTGAGCTCGAAGGTAAGGGATAACCTACACAAATGAATTAAGGGCCGTAACAAATTTATCACCTTGGCCGGGAAGCTACTATTACTATTAGATAGAGAAGGTTATACCTTTCCCGAGCTACGGGGAAGGGGGGGGGGCGAGCCACTATTCCATCCATAAATCCCGACTTCGGAGCAATGGTTTGCCTCTATCCGAACGGGTTTTGTGAGAAAATATGATTTCGTATTGAGCTCCAAATAGACGCTATTGGGATGGGTAGGCTCTTACAAGCTTTCCCCCCCCCAAGAACCGCACGTGCGAGTTCCCCCGCATACGGCTCAAGTGGCGAGCGAGGAATAGTTCCCAGGCCCAGCCCCGACCTATTACTCGGGGGTTGGGAATCACTTATTCATCTGTTACGCTATCACCACCAAGTGCCACCCTATAGATGGATAAATGGATAAAGGTTCAATTGACTTATTGGGTTCTCAAATAAGTAACTAAAAGGCGTTGGTCGAGCCTGCTTGCGCATCCTGAAAGGTCTTACCGGGTGAAAATGTTCTAAGGTGTTGTGTCCTCTCCTCTCCCTTTGGTCGAGCCATTCTTCGGGGATTGGGGTGGGTGGGTGGGTAAATAGTTAGCAATAGAGCAGCCTTACGGCACCTCACCCCACTTAAAGGTGAGCCATACTTCCTCTCCCTAGGTCGAGCCACGTCCTCACCTCACTTCATTAGGGTGAGCCATCCTTCCTCATCCTCAGCGGACGAGTTGCGACTCATCCTACTTATCCTATCCTTGGCCTTTCAATTTACTTATTGGGTGGGGGGGCATATGAATGAGTGAGCAATCCTTCCTCGCCCTCGCCCCTTGGCGAGCAACTCCGTTTCTCTACGTTTCAATTTACTTATCGGGTGGGGGGGCATATGAATGAGTGAGCAATTATTCCTCTCCCATAGGTCGAGAGTTCGACAGGCTCACCCTCACCCTCGCCCTTTTTGGGGCGAGTCACTAACCGTACCTCGCCCTCCTGCGTCGGGGGAGTCACTAATCGTACCTTATTGTATCCTTGTTGCGCGAACACTAAGGCAGTCGTTAGGTGAGGTAGAGTGGTTACTGACTGCTTCGACGGATATATCCAGGCAAGTCCAGGGAGGTCCGGCCCCAGGGAAGTCTTTGAATAGCCCCGGGGAGTCGGCCCTTCTAATTAACGAATGAAGACCTTCACTGTATCAAATCCGCCTATAACGAAAGTAGTAAACTAACACCTTAAATGAGTGGGATAAAGTAGTGGTAGAATAGTGTTATGGAGTTATGTCTTCTCCTTATGCACTTAGATACCTGGCTAATGACCGAAATGATGGCCCATACGTGAAAGAAACGCTTCGTCTAATATGGGGCTTGGTAAGTCCTTGCCAGGAGCTATCTGTCTCACTATGCGGTAACCTCGCTAACGTTGGCTACCGTATCGACATATCTCATTTCGGTAACTAGGGATAGCATAAAGAGAAGACATAACTCCATAACACTATGGAACTGCTCTTTTTAGCCGGCGTTAGGCGAATTCGTGACATAAGTCCCGGGCTTGAACTGTATGTAGCAAATAGGCCCTTACACGTTACATAAGGCATAGCAAGGTCTCCTGGTAGGTTATCACCTTATCACTATTTTTGAACCGGAAGGTAAGTAGTTGGCAACTTCATTTGCGTGCGATTGACATCTACTAAGCACTGCTTGCAGGCTCCGTACTTGATTCCCAGAGTGAGTGGCCTAAAGAATCATAATATAGTGTTTCTCTCGCGAGATCCGAGTCAGCACCGGCGAGAAAAGATCTCTTTCTCCCTGTCGCCTATCTCACCGTTTCTTTGAAGTAAGGGTGAGCCTTCGCTTTTTGGATCGTCTCCTGCCCAATGCGGTATCTGATCGACCGAACCTCCCCTTCCACGGTTCCCATTGGGTTTACCTCGTTGACAGGTTGACTCTATGGCAGCGAGAAAAGGCGATCTTGTGCTATACTCCGGTGATCTTTTGCCTGCCTATCGAGGCACGCAAACTCCCATCGTGTCCCAGATCACATTCCGTAGATCTAAAGGGGTACTCATCAATACAATACAGCTCCTCTCGTAGATGGATGCGGTGCGGTTTTACGAAGCGTCTGAGCACAGTTCACTCGCGTTGATCAATAGTATTGCCGCCACTCCCGGCCGGTTATATCACTTCTCGCATTGTTCCCCACGCTCCATACCCCCCTTCCCCCCCTCTTATATGAAGTGAAGGGCCAGGAGCGCATGGTGGGGTAGGAGCATCCCGTCGGCTGGGCAATCTTGGGCCTGACCAAAGAGTCTTATGTCCTTCGAGTCGCACGGCGTTTTGACCAAAATAACTTTTTGCGCAATTCATGCGTTTCCGTTTCTGTGACCAGCAATTGTTTATGTATCTCCATTTCAGACTGTTCTCTAGACTTTTTATCAATATGAGGTGATCGTAGCACTGTATATAAGACTCGTTCTTCAGGCAATCCAATCTTGCGTGTGCAACGCCCTAAATTGTTTCCCAATAATGGCTTTCCAGGAGATTTCATCACTATGCGTATCTTGGCGGTCGTTCCTTTTGGTGGTGGTTCTTTCTGGTTCTGAATTGTGCCATTACGTGGTGATGCGCTGGCATGCATAATGGTGAGCGCATCGTTCCCGCCATCATTTTCGTTATGGTAATGATGAATGATGAATGCGAATGGGGAAGGTTCAATTGCTTGCATTGATCGAAACATTTGCGACAGGTCCTAGCAAGCATTAGCATGAGCTTGTTGACGCCAGCTCTAGGAGAATGCAACTAATACCAATCAATCTCTCGATACCTCTCCCGGTGGTCGAGCCCTGCCGGGGGCATCCTCTATTTCCCCAATTCCATAGGATTCTTACTTCTTATTCGTTCGGGAAGGTTGCACCTCTCTCTTGGGGGGAATGAATAAAGAAAGGGCAGATAAGGTTCAATTTACTTATTGGGTTCTCAAATAAGTAACTAAAAGGCGTTGGTCGAGCCTGCTTGCGCATCCTGAAAGGTCTTGAGCTCTGCTCAGGTTCTGACAGGAAGAATGAAGCGATAACTCGATCTATCTCTCTTTTCTTTCTTTGGGGGGTTTATATATTGCTCAAGGCTGCCTCTAGCTAGGAAATCACTCTCATTATATATGTCATTACGGCAGCAAATGAATTGGATTCAAGTCCATTGGGCTCTTTCTCTCTTTTCTTTCGGTAACTAGGCAGCCTTGAGCAATATATAAACCCCCCCAAAGAAATCAATATCATTATATATGTCATTACGCTTTCTTATAAATGCTGCTATGGGCATATGTCATTATGCAATCTCAGAATTGATCATATTCGATCACTTCTTTCTCAAGTTGCAAGAGGGAGATTCTTTCATTTCATTTATAACGAGAAACCAGTTCATCGTTCTCGAGTTCATCGTTGCAGTAGCGAGATGAAGTTCTCTCATTATATATGATTGAGTGGTTGCACTCAATTGAGTCATATTGATTCATTGCCTATTCATTATCAAAAAGAATCGAGCCTTTATGAAAAAGAGGTACGTTAAGTGACTCGACCAACGGGAGAGGAGCGAGCGAATAGATAGTAGGCATTCTTGAATAGACCCGAAAGAGGGCCCTAGCGTCCCTTGGTCTTAGGGTCGCTGGTGGTCAGCGCAGAGAGTCAGGTTTCAGGTAGTAGGTAACGCGGTGTTAAGTTGGGGGTAGGCACTGGGAATAGGACTGTTAGCGGCGTTCATACAGAAGCTTGGGTGTACCCATGGCACAGATTTAGGCTGTAAGTGTAGGATATAAGGTAGGGTGAGTGAGGTGGGAGGTTATTATGTATCCCCTCACGATAGTGACTGTTCTCTGCGAATCTTTCCTTGGTCCTTGTATCGATGGTACCAAGTATGGGAGAGAAGGTTTATAGTCAAGGTTGGTGGTAATTCTTAAGTAGAGGAGTTTGAGGAAAGGACGGTGGATGGCGCTCAGAGACACACTTCTAATAGATAGTATGAATCCTTCGGTTGGCCCTTATATTACGCAATAACTTCAGTGGCGAAGGTTGATGCTTCCTGTCGAAGTAGGATGGTAGATGCGGTATTGTGAATGGTGGCGTAGATCTGTTGGGTGGCTCCTCTTGTGGGAGAGGTATTGAGGACCTTGTAGTTTAGGTTAGATCCTTGCCTAAGCCTTCATCCGCCTGCCTCGAGATGGTGCTAAGTTCTGGCTCTGATGATTTCTTTATACCTCCGAAGATGTTATCTCGAATAGGTGTAAAGTAGCGAGGAGGAGTCGAGTCCTAATAGGCTCTAAGTGGGAGTTTCAGGTATAAAGGTCTAATGTGGTTCCAATGTCACAATGTGCATTCAATTTGTGTGCAAGCGGGCTTTCATGTTGCATTTTGGGTGAAAATCATTCAGTAATAGGAGCTTATCCAGATCTGGGTGTGATCCCAGCCAGTTGGTCATGCTACTTTGGTGAATGAGCTATCGATCGGCCGGAGTCCCGATCTGTCAATGAGCTATTGTAGGTTACACTCCCTACTCACTGTTTTGCTCTTTTGCAACCTCCTCTTCTAGAGCATCGTGGTGTTCAGTGCGCTGTCTGAACGTTTGGATACCGCTTATTACTTATTAGCGGTACCACCCAATTGCCTCTCGGCACCCAATCTGCCACTAATGTGACACTCAATTCCGCCATACGTGCTCTATCTCGTCCAGGTTCGCCTTGAACTAAGTGACTATCAAGGCAGATAGCTACGAGGGAGGAAGGATGGCCAGATTCACCTTCTTTTTTCCTTCCTTGAACTAGTTGAATTCCTTCCGGATGGATGGTCCGGTTAAACTGAAGATAGTTGAACTCTAATGATAGCAATCAAACGGTGTTCGTTCTATCCTGTAACCTGATAACAAGCTGTGTCGTAATATGGTTGTTTCCATAAGCTTTAGTTACACGTGTTGTAATAGAGTGATATGAGCTTAATTACAGTAATCAAGCCAAATAGAAAGCATGTTATATCATCTGGAAAGTACGACATCATCACACCTGTGACTACTTGTCTATATTAGTGTGAATATGACTGGAATCAAACCATTCTACTGAGTAACCCTAATCAAGTTGGTGTGTTACTTCACTCTGATTACAAGCAAGCTGACTATTATGGTCACTCTTATGACCTTAATCTGAATAAGGGAGATTACACATAAGCACTCAATATGGAAACACCGTAATCATGCTGGAAGCTTGGAGTAATGGAAAGCTTAACACCAGCTTCTATGAACAAGCAATGGAAACAAAGCCTCACACAGAACACGATAATCACATAAGTCAAAACTACATAACCTATCTGGTATGATGTGATAGTAATTCAGACTGCTTATGTATTAGTAATACTACAACCCTATCTCTAGTACAATGATGACTATAGAACTGTGTTGATTATGGTATAATGATTAGCTAATATGGAACTACACTAGTGACTATGATTCCAAAGCTATTAGCTCTTCATTAAAGCTTGAATACGATAAGCTCTATTATCACCATAAGATAAGCTTATAACATGCTATTAATTACACATAATACGTAAGATCCAATCCATGTCTTATGGAACATTGAACACATGAAGCTTACAAGGTTATGGTGAAGTAAGTTATTAGTTAGAGTGAATCAATTGAGGGTTTCCACTATTCATAAGCTCTGATCAGTGTCAAGCTTCTAGTCATATGTTCTTATTCAATGTACTGTACTATTCCCATATGTTTGATCATTTGAGGTAATCTGAGCTCTTTGGACTGTGTTTGATTTGAGTCTTCTGTTTGGTTTACTGTTCCAAGTCATCACATAAGTAATGATGATTGATTTGAGACAAGTACTGCCATTTCTCATATAAGATGTAGTTCAGTTTCCCTTATTCGATTGTCAATCTCATTGGTTAACTACTACACTTCATTAGGGAAAAGCTGGAAAGTCTAGGTAGAGTATAACCAAGCTCTCTTAGATTCAATGGGATTAGTTATACCAATATAGCCCTACCCGAGTAGTTGTAAGCTGATTTACCGATGAATATGGAGAATACCATAGACACTTAGACCTTCCAATTCGAGATTGAGTTTCATAGCCTCGAGTTCCATAGCCTATAAGGGGGTAAGCGTCTCTTCCAGTAGTTCGTTACCAAGGTTTATAGAAAGTCCCATGTGACGGAGAAGATCCAAATCCATATCCTATTTGGTATGCACATACGATGGTAAGAGATCCAGATCCATTCATTGGATAGCTAGGTCCAAGGCCAGTAACAGGGACAGAGACACCAGTAGGCTGAGTTTGAGTTCCATGGCCAGTGAATGCTAAGTTTACCTCGTTGATTCAGAACTAGCAATAGAAGCACCCAGCGATTGAAGTTGATCTACCAGCATCCGTAGCGTAGGTATCGTAGACAAAGGCAACAGAGGTCAAGGCATAGACTAAGCGCAGACAGTATATCTGACTCAGATCCAATTGATCGCGATTGAGATTGATACCCGAAGGATAGGAGACAGCTTCAGTAGCACCTATTCAAGTAGTAGCAGCCACACTAACAGGCGACCCAGTACGATCCATCAAGGACCAGGGCAGGCAAGGAACCAAGGGATGAGACATGGTATTGAGACCCATAGCTCTTAGTAGCAGATCCAGTTAGAGATCGAAATCCAGTAGCAGTGGGAGAACAAACGAGGGAAGCACCAAGCACATTTGAACCAGAAGCACTTGCAGTAGTTTCCCCTATTGATGAAGAACCAGCATATTAGCGCGCACCCAAGGTGAACCAAAGCATACATAGTCCGTGGTAGGGTTCAGCAGATCCAATTGATTTGGGACCAGACAAAGTCAAGTCCGCAGCATCCTTGCTAGTTCCAGTATAGCTTCAGATCTAATTGACCTTAATGCACGAGGAGCATAGAAAATTGACCAAGCTCAAGCTGCAGTAGCAGAGCCAATTCAAGCTCCAGCTTCCCATGACCAGAGTTCCAGATTCCCTTTTCCAGGTTCCATATCCAATAGCAGACCTAGTTCCAGGTTCAGTTTACCCACCGGCATCCTCCGTTGGAGAGCTAGTTGCTTCGCAAGTTGAACCGTAACCACCAAGAGCAAAGAGAAAAGCAGCAGGGGTGGAAGTATAGGCTGGGACAGAACCTGATTCAATTGCAGAGTCTCCAGTAGCAGGAGCGTCACCTCCGGTCGCTTGAGTTGAGCAGTGTTCGGCACTTATAGTCACTAAATACGATCATGGTATTAATAAGGGTGCATCGTATTCATTACGGTTACTTGCATTTTCCCCTTGTAATATCAACTAGAATTGGTATGTTCGGTGAACAGATCAGAAAGGTCCCGGAGGGGCTTGCGCTTCCTAGTGCAAGGACCCGACAGGGGGCTCGACTGATAAGGATGCGCAAGCAGGCTCGACTGTTAAGGACCTAAAGCAAGTGGTAGAGCGAGTGGATTAGAGCATCCGGGGAGCAAAGTGGGATTAGATCGGTTTATTAGCGTAGCCCCGTGGATTAGCTCGATCATTCAATTAGCCCAAGTGTTGATTAGAGCCAGCAGTGTATTAGCCTAGCGTATTATATCGAATTAGAGTCAATTTAGAGTAAATGGGAATAGGGCCATCGTATTAGAGCCAGTGGATTAGCATAGTTGCTCATGAGTCAATTAGCCCACCCGAGTCGATTAGAGGATTATCCCAGCGGCTTCAACCGAGAAGCCGAGCGTATTTTCCAAGCGGACCAAACGGATTCAAGTAGAGTGGCCAAGTAGAGAGTATCAAGCCCGAGTAACCAAGCCCACCCATCTATGACTGGCATCACACCTGTCTGTAATGAGTCCCGGCCATTGAATACCATCACCACTGAGTACAAGCATCGCCCCTTGTATTGAGTCCCAGCATGCGAGGTTGCTCCTGATTAACGCCCTCGATCATACGCCCCGCATTAGCAACGATACCTCCCGCGATCACACAGAAAGAGTGAAATAATAATGCTCCCGATTGCGACGATCGTAGAAATCCACAGCCCACATTGAGGCAAGCCATACAGAGACCTCGACCCTATTCCTCGACCCTATAACTCTACAGAAACATATTCCTCTCCCTCTTCAATTTACTTATTGGGTGCCCCTCTCAAATAAGTAACTAAAAGGCGGTGGTCGAGCACCTAAAGGTTAGGGTTTACTTATTGCCCCTCTCAAATAAGTAACCAAAACAGTCGAGCCTGCTTGCGCATCCTTATCAGTCGAGCACCTAAAGGTCCTCTTCAATTTACTTATTTGCCCCTCAAATAAGTCAAAAAATGGTCGAGCACCTAAAGGTTAGGGTTTACTTATTGGGTGGGGGGCTTATGGTCGAGCCTGCTTGCGCATCCTTAACAGTCGAGCCTGCTTACGCATCCTTTTGGTCGAGCCCCCTAAAGGGTCCTCTACCTCGAAATCTACCTCGACCTCTTCCTCGACCTAGACACCTTCTACCTAGAGCCTATACCTCGAACTCATGGAGGAAACATAGACCTCGAACTCTATCTACTACAGAGCTGCCATAGCCACACATAGTCGAGAGTCTTTGTGCTTGAAGGGCGAATTTCCACTCATAGCCTTGCCCGATGCGGACAAGCGACTACGTTTCAATTTACTTATTGGGCTCTCAAATAAGTAACTAAAAGGCGTTGGTCGAGAGTTCGGCAACTAATGGCTCACCCTTTCTTTCATGCTTAGGAAAGAGCTTAGTTCTTTTGAATGAAAGAAAGAAAGAGCCAGGAGTCCTAGCCGATCATTGACAGAAGGTCATTGACATAAAGACATTACCAGAATAAGAGTAGCACCTCTAGCGAATCACCTTTAGCCTCACCTAAACCAGGGAAGGGAGGGAATAACCAGAAGCCGGATAAGCCCTAGCCTCCTACCACATGATGCCTACGATATATTTACTTACGTTGATTCACACAATAAGAAGAGGAGCCATAGGCCAATCAATAATGTTAAGGAGCTGAGGACAATTGATGATGGATTTTGAAGAAAGAGCTGGATGATGGATAAGGATTCTGCCTGCCCATCAGGAGTTGCCGGGATATGAAGAAGGAAAGGTGCGGGATGGGGACAGCCTTGATTGATTTGATCGATGCTCAGTTGAGAGGAGCCACAGGTAGGGATGTCGCTGGATAGATTGATTTCGGGCTGCGAGAAACAAACAAGTGATGCACTTGGGAATGGGTGCGCCAAATGAAAACCCATACGGGTACGCTCTTATACCGAACTATTGTTGATATTGGGATTGCTAGATTTGATTCATTGAGCAATAATGAATGAATGGCTTCTTAGAGGAGGGCCCATTGGACAGTTTTACGGGTGGCCTGGGTGCATTTACTGCAGAGGTCTTCCGGGATTGGCATTTAGTGATTGATTTATCGAGACTGAATTCTTCTGATAGGGGTGCACAACAGAACAGGACAGTCTTCTTAGATAGGCACGGACAGACGAATGAAGACTAACCAGGAGAGGATAAGATTGAGCCAACCAGCACATCGAATCAACACGGGGATGATACGCTACGCCACGGGGCGGAATCATCGACAGACACTGCGAATAAAACCTACCTGCTGATCGATACAACTTGCTGCTTGCCGAAGGGAAGTCTCTTGCCTTTCTCATCTTGCTATCCTTGGAGATGATGAATTTGCCAACGTTTGCTTGCTTTCTCACTGCCCCTATGTCCCCACCAGATGAGAGATGGCCCCCCAAGTTTCCAACATACACGATCTAAATAAGATAAGTCCGCACCGCCAGACCAGAGGAGAGTCAAGTCCTCTCCCTTATGGTCGAGCCTGCTTGCGCATCCTTACCGCCACCAGATGAGGAGAGATGTCCCCCAAGTTCTCCAACTGATTAGATAGAGCCAAGTTTCCAACAGACCGCGTCGAAACAGCCCCGGCACGGCACACGGCAGGGATGGCACACGGCACTATGATCGACACTTTGAATCACAAAACTACCCGCCTGCTGATCGAAAGGGAAGTCCGCACTGCCAGACCAGAGAGAGGAGAAGTCCCCTTTCGATACACCTTACCCGAGTGAGGAGAAGTCCCCCTTAACAACATGCCCGATAGAGGAGGTTTCCCCCATACCCCGGGAAGGCACTATGTGCAGTGAATGAAGGCTATGCGCATGCGACCATAGCTATGTTAGCGATACCTTCACAACAAGAGCGATTTACTACTGCTTGTTATATGCAATTCACCTTTTGAGGGTCATACGCCTGAGCCATACAAGATGCACATAAGTAACTGACATAGCCATACAGCCAGACACAGCCAGTCATAGCCTTACAGAGCCAGTGCAGCCATACATAAGCACCAGACATAGCTGCCAGACATAGCCAGTCATAGCCAGTCATAGCGGACATACAGAAAGCAACTGACATAGCGGCCTTACATAAGCAACAGTCATAGCCTTACAGTAATACAGAAACAGTCATAGCCGTAGAGCTTATTGATCGACACATTGACCGCCAGACGAAATAGATTGAGTTCCACGGATTAATAACTGAATCTTCTTTCTCGCTGCTCCATTCCATCCCCCTGTTGTTCTTGGTTGTCGGCCTGGTCTCTCGTCCTTTCTACTAGCTTGCTTGAGGGGCGTTGTTTCTCATTATTCTGGCTTGTGGTTATCGCTGTTGTGGCCGTCGTGGCCGTCGCTGTCGTCGTAGGGTGCTGCTGGCCTTGGACTTGCTCCTGCTCTTGGGTTTCGATCTCGATATCTGGATCTGAACCTGGATCATCCGGAGCTGGATCACGCTCACGGTCATGAGGAACTAGACCAATAACATATATATGTAGATATGTTTTTGCTGGTGGTTCCACTTCAATTACTTTAAGGGATGCTGGAAAAGGCCGTTGGAACTATATCTTCTAAAGCTGCTACTGGGACAGGAAGATATGCTAGGTTTGAAATGCCGGTGGTGGTGAAACGGTAGCTTCTGGATATTGTGCTGGATAAGCTGCTGTTCTAGGTGCCTTTGCCCATCCTATTGCTTACTATGCTACTCCCGCTACTGAGCCAACTGCTGCTTCAACTGCTGCATCAACGACAGAATCACCGGATGCTGGTGGTGGATAAGTTGGAAGGTATGCGGGCTATGGGTATGTTTATAGGTATACTAATGCTAGGTATGAGTATGGACCAACCTGCTTCGACTGCATCACCAAAGGCAGGTTTAGGTTATCCAATACCAAGAAATGATTGCTTAGTCGCCACTTTCATGCTTGCCTACTACCACCTCGCCCAGATACCCCTAACCGCCAACAGCAGAAGTCATTTACCGGGATCCTATTGCGGTAGTGCCCAGTAGTCATCAGTCAGTAAGAAGAAAATCCACTTAAGTGTTCCGATGAGAATGATTGATTCCTCGGCCCCGCAAAGCAAATTGATTAATCGGCGAATTAGGCGGTTTGGTGAATTCAGTTCCAAGCGACCTATTTGCCTGCTCCGATCCAGGTAGCCCAGCCCGAGTAGCCAAGCCAAGCCGAGTATCCCAGCCCAGCAGCCCATGATCCCATGATCCCAGCCCAGCTATGATTGGCAAAGAATCCTGGGATTGACAACAGGCATTGACTAGCGGCATCTACACCTGTATCGACTACCAGCATTGAGTACCGGCATCGACTCTTGGCATACATCAACTAGCGGCAAAGAATCCTGGATCAGTGCATCGAACCTGTATCGAGTAGCGGATCGACTCTTGGCATCGACTCCTGTATGATAACTGGGCACGTGGGATTGAAAACTGGTCACTTTCAACCTCCTGGTCACGGAGTATAGGTCACGGAGAACTGGGCACGGAGAGTATGGTTTATGTACTACGGGGCATGGAGAACTCAACATGGCACGAAGACACCTCCTGTTCACGTCTAACTGAGCATGTGGTATGGACAACAGTTCACGTCGAATAGTTTACTTATTCTAGGTCGTATAGCACGGACCTTCTATCACTGACTGGCATCGACTCTTGTCTCGACTATTGGTTAGCCCTATGGAATGACCCTATGGCGACCACTGGTTATCAGCTAACCCTATGGAATGACCTTGGCAATGACTACCAGCTATCATCGGCAATGACTAATCCTGGCAATGAGTGGAAATTGTGAACATTGGGCATCATATTTCCTCAGGTCTGTTGAGAACGGACATTTCCTTCCTCTCTTGGGTACGAAGTAACGATGGGGACCTACCTTATTTCGGGTATGCAATGAAGGTGACTCGGGTATGCAATATGGGGGGCTGATTCTCTCGGAAATAACCTTTCGGAAATGACCTTCCGACAATGACTAGCTATTGGCTGACCTTCTTACAATGACCTTATGGCAATGATAACTATCGACGGCTGACCAGCTGGCAAGGACAAGTGAAGCGTAGATATGTGAGTATCGGCCATATGAAGGCAAGGATCCGCTAAACGTTGTATATTTTGGTAGTAGTGCTTAGAGTAAGGTTGTCTATGCAATAACAACCACTAGTATGTAGGCGTTTTCTTTTTTCTGCACCTACCTGGATCTATTGAATCACCACCTGGAAATCCTAGGTATTAGTTCCGTGCCTCCTTAGTCCTCAATGAGCAAGACACTTTACTTACAATGGACAAGTCTCACGTAGATATGCTACGGCTTTATGGTATGGCAATATCCTCAATGT
>Ga0181464_1000050_pt1 | contig 29388 bp, 25 predicted proteins | sample InSIn2gowninarea_FD_119074 | JGI IMG/M metagenome (GOLD analysis project Ga0181464, IMG submission 119074) | Clean room microbial communities from NASA Spacecraft Assembly Facility at Jet Propulsion Laboratory, Pasadena, California, USA -... ...
GCCCTAGGACATCATAAGCTTGGTTATAGACAAGAATAAGGTCACTTTCATGAAAGGTATGAGGGTGGATTTTACTTTCATATTGAGCTTTCATGCACTTTTTGGCCGCCCCAATGGTTTGTAATGAAACATGACTATCTTCATTGGTGTGCTCAAGCATCATAAGTCTTTGTTCTAAGGGTTGGGTGACTGGGAGGAGTTCAACAACAAGGTGGAGGGAGGGGATTTCACACTCAATAGGTAAGACTTCCTCTTATCCAAAAACATGGTGGAAATGAGGGAACCCAGTGGCAGTTTTGACCGAAGTGTTATAGGCCCATAATGCAGGAAAGAGCATAAGATGCAAATTGGTATTATGTTTATTCACCGTGTGTTGAAGCATAGTTTTAAGGATTTTATTCATAGCTTCAACTTGGAAATTTCCTTGGGGGTAATAAGACGATGAATATTTATGTTCAAAACCCAAAAATGAAGATAAATAACACCAAATGTCATCCTTAAAGTGTCAAACATGGTTGGAAACCAATTTATTCGAAACCCCCAATCAAGCAATAACATGGTTGAAGAAAAACAAGACTGCAGTGGTTGTGGTTTTATTAAACATGGGGATATATTTAGCCCATTTAGTGAAATATTCAATGACCACAATAATATACTTATGGTTATTAGCATATGGAGGTCAAAACTCCATAAATTCAATGGCCCATCTACGGAAAGGGTGGGCGGAAATGACAAGATGAAGGGTAGGAGGTGGAGCTCGAGCCTTAGGAGGAATATAGTTGGCAATTGGCATAGTCTTTGACTTCCTCAAAGCAATTGCTAAAGAGAGAGGGCGAAAAGTATCTGGCACGCATCATTTTTTAGGTAGTGAAGATTTTGAGAGATGACCACCACAATAGCCACCATGACAAGCATTGGGCACTGTCTCGGCTTCAGCATGGGTGAGACAATGACGAACGATAGTGTCAACACCATGATGATAAAGATTATCATTGATGAGGAGTTAGTGATGGTCTTGATATTGAATCCAATTTTGAGCATCATGATTGAGATGGGGGTTAATTTTTAGGTTTGCAACTAGGTAAGGATTTCACCATCCCAAGGATGATCTGAGGTTATAAAGAACAAGTGTTCATATGGAAGGTCATTATTTTCCAGCGGATTTGGTGCAATAGTAGGAAATTCAGAAATTAATTCAGTAAGGGCTATACCTTACTTACTGTTGGGTGTGACAAATTCCAAATCAAATTCTTAGAGGATAATTATTTAGCCAGCATACTTACCATTCATGATTCACAGACTCAGCAAGAAGGCCATGGGGTTGGAATTAGTCACAACCTTGGCGATACGCATGAGGAACATTAAAGTTCTTATTAACATAGTAGATGACATTCTCATTTCCAGAACCATCTTCCTATATTAGGACCTTGACAACCAAATAGGTGGAAGATGAGATATACAAGATGAAATCCCTCTCAAAGTTAGGTGGGTTGATCAAGGGAGCGGTAGTGAGAGCACATTTGAGGGCATCAAAAGACTGTTGATCTTGGTCATCCAAAATAAATGGAATTTTAGATCAAAGGAGTCTAGGAAACCCATGAACAATTATGGCATAATTAGGAACAAACTGACGAATAAGGTTTGATTTGCAACTTGCGAAGGGTGCACAAAGGAGAAAGTTCAAGAATGGCTTAAAATTTGAGAGGATGAAGGTTGCTACCATATTTGGTCACTATGAATCTTAAAATTTGGCCAACATGAACACAAAAGACACACTTAAGGGGATTGAGATGAACGTTATATTTGTGACATCATAAGAAGATGGTACACAAATCATCAGGTTGTTGTGACCTGAGATTGGAACGAACAATGTGATCATCTAGATACGTAAGGATAATGTGAGGCGGGTCATGAAAATAATAGGATATGGCATGATGAAAAGTGCCCCAACATTATTTAAACCAAAAGGCATGACTTGATAAGAAAATGTTCCCCATGGACTGGAAAAACAAGTTTTGAGTTCATCGTCAAAGCGGATATGAATCTAGTTGTACATTGAGAATCCATCTATAAAGGAAGGGACCTCATATCTGGAGCACTCACCAAATATTTTGTCTATGAAATGTGTAGGAAAAATGTATTTAGGACAAGATTTTTTCAAATCACGAAAGTCCGTAAAGACAAGAATGGTTCCTTGTTTCCATAGAACAGGAATAGTATTGGACACCCATGTGGAGTATTCAATGGGATAAATAAAACCAACCTACTTGATCTTATCGATTTCATCTTTAATACTACCATGTTTGGAAGTATGGATATGCATTTTCTTGTGGCGGACAGGAATGGCATTGAGCCATATGTTGATATGGTGTTCAAAAATGGTGGGATAGATTATGGGCATCTCAATATAGGAGTAGGTGAAAACATCATAGAATTATTTGAATAACTTAGTGTAAGCTTTCATTTCTTCTAGGGGCACATTGTGCCCCCAAGGTTTTATTTTCTTCAACCCCTAGTTTATCTGATATGTTAATTTTGACGGTAGGGAAGATGTTAGCCATATTACCTTCTCCGAAATCATCTAGTGTAGGAATAGGATTTTTGAACCATTCAACCTCACCATGGATGAATTATTTGGATTCAAGAACATAATGATCATGGGTTTGCTATGGAAGGAAGTACACACGATGGTGCATATCATGCCAAGGATAATTAGGGGTGGTCGTGCCTACGGTGATGTCTTGTTTAGAATGAAATATGGGAGGACAGGAGGAAGAAGGACCTCATGATGATGAGGAACTACCTGAGGCATATTGATGAGAGACAAGGTTCACATGCACATTGTCAAAATGGTTGGGGGGATAACTAGTAGATGTGACATCTACTGATGTTGAGACAGAACTGACTTCCAAAATAAGCTTAAAAGAAACACAATAAGAAACTCATGAAGAGTGTAAATATATAGATCCCATAGATGAGGATAGGTAGAGAATAGGGGTGGAACTATCCGTCATCTCGACATCAGGAGGAGGGATCACAATGGGTGGTTGAGAGCCCTCCTTTCCACGTGAGGCATTGGGGTTGCAAACTACAGGTAAAGGGAAAGTAGAGCCACTATGAGCAACATTTAACTCACAAAGAACTTCAAGTGTGTCATGAAAGTCTTCGAGATGGGGACGATGATTAGAATAATGTCCATACTTATCACAAAAATCAAAATATTTTTTTGTGCATAAGGTTTTGTTTTTCTTGGCGGACTCGGGTAAGGTAACATGGACCTCAAGAATGTTAGGTTTGGGAAAAGTATCAGAGACCAAATTCTTAATATGAGGGAGCTGAGGACAATTATTGGTGGCATGCAAAACAACAACACACAAAGCACATGAAGGAGTAGGCTTTGGTGGTTTGGGAGGGTTGGGAGTTGGTTGAGGTGCCTTGACTTTGTGTCCTTCTTTTTGGGCTCTACCCCCCTCAACAAATTCTTTCACAATAGGAGTGGCTTCCTCTTGAGTTTGCTATGGAACTGAAGCAAAGGAAGGGGAGGAATAATATGTTTAACTAGAGTAAAAGTTGAATAAGTTTTGAGTTGATGGGATGAGCTTTTACTGGAGGATCAATGTACCATACTCGAATCCCAAAGGTGATGTTAGGAAGACTTACTGTAGCCATGAAAGGGGTAGAAAAGGTTCCTAGTGGCAATCACAAGATAGGTATCCGACCATAGGGGTAATGACCTAGGGGAACTTCACTTGGATGGCTAAGACCATGGGCAACAATTCCTGGTTGGAAAGGACCAAGAGAGATACGAGCAGAAGGAAACTGGCCTGTAGGAATTGTACCTGAAAGGAAAGTTGAGTCTTGAGCAGGAGGATATGGAGGAGTTGGTTGCTAGGAAGGAATACCAAACCCCTTAGCTATAACCCATGAAAGTTGGAACAGACGAGAATTGGAAGAGATAGGACAATAAGGAGTAGGTGGTGGGCCATAATAAGCCCCAAGCAGCATGGAATTTTTATAGACCTCGAGGTAAACATCGACTAAGGAAGGGGTGGTCTTATTTCCCGCCATTGATGAAATATTGGTTTGAGGATAGGTATAAGACTAAGGGTCATAGTAAGTCAACTGGTCGATAGTGACGATATTCAATTGCGAGTAAAGCACATCTTATGAAAGACTATGTATGTGAGAGCAGAAATGACATAGGTGTAACTATGACCCAACAAGATTTTATAATCTAAAGGGGCATCAATGACTTCAATGTAGATCAAGATCGTCTTGCCAATAACAATGATGGGTTAGTTGCAATATAAATTGAGGGGATGCAAGGGGTGACTATCCCAAGCACGAAGAGTGATAGTGGATAGGAACAAGTCAGGGGAACCAAGTTACTTCCAAACACTAGAGACCATCACATAGGTTTAGGTTCCTTCGTCTATTATACACCAGCGTACAATGGCGCTTTTTATGGAGATTAGTATTTGAAAGGTAATGAATGAAGGAAGGGGGGTTATGTTCTGATTTATTAACATCAAAGACAATCATATGACCATTTGAGGGATCCACAATGCACAAATCATTGACATTCCAACATTGACTTGGGAGCAGTAGTCTATGCCAAGTCATCTACTATGCTATAGTTATGGGTAGATTTAGAAGAAGCAACATTTTGATGTAATTGACCTTTGGGGATCATGGGGGAACCTCTACCTTAGGCATAAGGATATATAAGGAACCATTTGGTGATGATAGAGGCTCAGTGGAAACTTTGGGCTGATAATCAGTCGTTGACTTCGCAGGAGGTTGGTCATATTGGCACGACTGAGTTTGGAGTTTTATTTGTTCGATGTTGAATTCGTCGGAATTCATCATGAGGATATGGCAAATTTTCTAGCCATATTGTGATGATTGAGGGGCTGTAGTACTCTGTGTGGGTTGGACAACCACATATCCTTGATAAGGGAAAGGATTCGTAAGCACAACCTGTTTGGATGAAGCAGGAGGGGAAGGAGGTGAAGCCATGGATTTTCATCCTCTAGAAGTAGCTACTTGAGCTTCCTATGCCTAATGCATGTGAGGTAGAAAAGTACATTCATGAGTATAATGTCCAAAAACTCCACAATATGCATAAGGCTTATTGGCTCTAAGAGCCTTATTTTTCTTGGGTTGTTTGCCTTGTTTCTGGATTGTGGGATTAGGCTGGTCACTCTTAGGGGAATTAGGTTGTCGATATTTATTTCCTTGCCGACATTGAGGTCGTTGTTTTTGGTTACCTTTCCACTTGTTCCTTCTCTTAGGGTTAGGGGGATTGGTTGTACTCTATTGAGTATAAACATGATTTTGTGGAGGTGGTTGTTGTTGTGGTAGAGGAGGCATAGGCATGTGACATTGAGGTGCTAGTGCCAGTGGAGCTGGAGCGTTGGGCGGTGCATAAGGATAGTAAGGATTCCTTTTTCTTTTGATATCCTTAGTTTGTATATTTCTTTCCTTAGAGAGATAACTTCTCCTACAGTGCTTACAGAAAACAAATTTACCAATTTGGCATATGTTTCTTTTGAGGTATTGTGTTTAGATACATATGGAATAAGGGGATCCTTGATGGATTCTATGATAATCCCTTAATCCCTCACTTCCCGTTTTATAAAATTTACAAGTTCTTGAGAATCTTCTTTTGATGGTTTGGTGATAGATCCTTTGACATGATCCATAACCTCATTTTCAATGAGATTCAAATTTGTCCTCTTCTTCCATGCAAGATAGTTTGAAGCCCCAACCAATTTGTTTCTTTTCTTGCAAAAATACATTTTGACATATTCATACATCAATATACTTTCTTGTGAAGATGCTTCTTCCACACATTGTCTCCTTGACTTTTATGATGATATATATGATAGAAAACTTTTCCTTGATGAATATAGATCCCTTCAAGACTGATCCTTGACTTCACAAAGAAGGAGACAACTTTAGATCCTTTGATGGAGATTCCCTTGTTGATTATGATCAATGATGACTTATTGATTATTTCTTGGATGATCTTCTATAACAATAAGGTCCTTTCTTCAACAAGAGGAATTTTCCTTAGAATTTATGAAGATTATGACAACATCCTTGATCTTGCTCCTCTAGTAATAAACTTGATGTATAAGTCCTTCAACTTGAGTAGGGTATTTGAGGTCTCTTGAGATGACTTGAGGATTCCAAGGCTTCTTGTTGGAGTAGACTTTCTTCTTTGATCTAGGGTTTTTATGCTTATTTATAGATCTTGACTCCAAGATGATATTATTAGATTTGCTTTCATGTCCTATTCGAGATTTTATCCTTGAGTGTCACTTGATATGATGCCCTTATTTGAATTTGACACCTTAGCTCTTTTACCATATTCAGAAATCTAGGGCAGCAAGATTAAGTGATTTCTCTTCTATGATAACTACTTGTGAATTATTTTTACTTGATTAGATTATGATATTCTCTTTAGGTATATTATTATAGCATTCTTCTTCATAAAATGACTATCAATGCATAAAAAACAAAGGGACAAGAGACACAATATATAGGCGATCAACCAAGGCCGAAACCTCTCCCACTTGAGAGGAAAACATAAACAATTTTTTCTTCTTATAAAGACTTCAATTGACAAATACCAAGACAAATACCATTTACCTATTTTCCTCTTCAAGACCAAGTCACAAAGCTTCCTTGATGAGCTCCCTTTTTCTTTGATTCAATGATAGTAAAACTTATCAATTCTTCTTCGTTCTGAGCTTCCTTTCAGAGTTTCAGTTCCTAGTAACATACCTATGACTTTCACCCTAATTAAAAAACCTCAGTTGTAGTGTTTGAGAGAGATATTGTATCTCAAACTTCTTCGCTTTGAGATAAAAACTGTTCCTCCTTAACTCAGTTTAATTCTTCACTTGTCTTTCTTCTTGGATTGACCTTCAGTAGTGACTTCAATAACTCAACTCCTACTATAGCAAACAACACCTATACTTCGTACGTGTGGAGTGTACTCAACCCAAAACATACCCAAAAACAATACCAAAGACTTTATTCTCTTCGCTGGTTATGAGTCTCCTTCTAAAGTGATCCTCGTGCTTCTTATTATATACTTGTTCGTCACAGAAAAATTGAGTTCCAAATGGAGGTCGATCTGTCTATTTATAATGGCTTCCCATGAAATAAGTCAACTTCTCCTTGTCCATAGGCTGACATGCCATTTGGTGTAGGTTTAATATTCCATATTGAGGATGAATTCTTGGAGGAGCTTGAGCTTGGTCTTAGAGGGCATTTTTACTCTTTCATTAACTGATATACAAATGTAACATGCCTAAGAAGGGTCTTCCATACATGACATTGACTCAATAGACGTTTATGACTTGATGACAAAATGAAAAGGCTCCCAATAGGAACCTTAACTAAAATAAAATCCATTGATCATGAAACCCATGATTCAAGCATTACAAAAATAATTTTATATTCTTCTTTACATCAATTACACATGTCATTATGAAGACCGAATCTAGTTACACTTTTCAACAATGGCAGGTCATTGAATCTTTGAAAAAAAAAAAGAGAAAAAAAATATTAATTGATTTCTTTGTTTCTTTATCTTAGGAATACAAAGCTTGAAACTCATCAAAGCAAGTTCTCCTGTGTTAAATAGAGACAATTAAAATAAATTGAATTTATATTATTTCATGGTATTGATTTACATAATTGTTTATCAAGATGACCTAATCTATAGTAGGATATCAAACTTATTTTGATGAAAGTACTTTAGTCTATTGAAGTTTCCCAGTTTCATAAGGAGCATATTCCATTCAACACCAGTAACTTCCCAGTAGTAAGGTTAGCAACATAACCAATGTGTTACCCATAAGCATCCTCCCTATATTTGACTGATGTAGTTTTTGATACAAAAGTAGAAAAGTAATGGTCCATAAGTAGCCTCCCTATATTTGACTAATGAAGTTTGTGATAGAGAAGTACAAAGTAACTGGAGGTGGATGGTGTACATAGAAAACCTTGAACAAACCAGATAATATTATGTCTTACCCTCAACAAGCAAGATTATTTTAGTTATTACTCTTTTAAGTGTATTTCTGAACAAATATTTTTGAACTATATAAAATTAATTTTAATTATCATTTATAGAAATTTATTTTTAATTTAAAAAATTTAATTAATATCCATTTAAATTTATTTTAGTTATTATCTTTCTAAATATTCAAGAGAGAGATTGGGACAAACTCTTTTACTTTAACACCCTCTTTTTTATGTACATATTATTATGGTCATATGTTTCAAAAATAGTGTTATAACTGGTTGGGGGCCACCAAAAAGAAAAAAATGAATGTAGATAAGATTTTTCTTATAATAAATAATTGAGATTTTAAGTCGGGAAATGTTGGAAAGGGAAACTTGTGAATCTAAAAATTAGATATTCAAATAATTATCCACTTAGTTGAAGTTAAATGATGAGGGAATAAATCTATGGGAGAGAAAATACGATTTTTTAGTTGTTGGAGAAAAAAATAGATTTTCTTACTTTTTTTGGAAAAAGTGGGAACAACTTAGGCTAAGGGGATAAGCAGACCCTGAAAGGTAGGACACTACCATAGAAACATCTGTTGAAAATCATGTATATGAGACATGATTTGGGAATCAAGTAGAGGTTGTTAAAGAAAGGTACGAGCTTCTAACTTTGGGGGAACCAAAATATTTGGTTCATGGTTGGGAGGAACAACATTTCCTATATTTCATTTCACAGCCAAAATATTGGTTAGAAGTTCATTGTTGTTATTATTTCTTTTATACTGATCTCTTGTATTTACCTTAAGATTTTGAATTAGGATGGATGATTTAATATACTGTTGCTTATGGTCAAATTATTAGTAGAAACTACATGTAGTAATGTATAGAAGTAAGGTAGATGCATGAGTCTGTAGCAGCACAAATATTTAAAAGAAAAATAGATAGAATTGAAAATTTAAGCTTCCAAATGGTTATAGGTAAGTAGCGTAATATATTTCCTACGAATCTAATTAATATGATTAGTGTACCATTACCAAACTTCAATGTGATGAGATAAGAATATTTCTTCTCTGAGAACAGTATTAGAATGCATATTGGTGTAGAGTCAAAATGCGTAGTGGGGTTCTTAGAGGAAATTGAACTTGAGATAGTCTATCTCCAATACCGATTACGGTAGTGTTATGTTTCCTATACATAGGATCATTGAGTACTAATAGTACTGAGCACATGGATACTCAATGTGTGGAGCTATTAGGTGAAATCAAATTTGTGGACGTCTATAGGTGAAGTTAAACTTGTATGTTAATTGTGTATAAAAGAAACATGTAAACAATTAGCATGTGAAGGAGGGAGTTGTCTTACAAAGCATACTTTAATTTAAAAGGAGATAATAAAAGCATTGGTTAAATGGAAGTATCAGACTCGTAAAGGGAGATGAATATTACAAGGAGAGGTTGTTCAAGGAACTGCACTATGATAGTACTTGCCTTAAAGTCTACCAGTATATTCGAACTGAACGATACCAAGTCAAATAAAGAATTGTATCGAACACCTATCTGAAAATAAGTATTGATAAGGACTAGTGTGGATAATAAACACAAACCAAACAAAAATTTTTAAGAAAAAAACATTCAGGGAGTAAGTAGGTTTCTGTGTTGAAAAAGGCATAATCAATCTATTTTACAGGAAGAAGGGCATCATTGGAGAGTGATCCCATTCTTGGTCGAAATAGTTCGATGTGGAAGACATGCCACACGGTGGTGACTTCTTTGCTAATATCTATATACACTAGAACATGATTTTTTCCTTAAAACTTGACTCTACTTAAACTCTAATTTAAATCATCTACTAGAAAGAAAATCATAACTACGATTAATTTCCATAAGTTGAAAAACATGAAATAAAAAATAAGTGGAGTTAGAAGACGGTTATGTTCTTGTGTTGAATTTAATAGGAGAATATTGTTATTGATTGAACTATAGAACAATCCCCCCAAATGAGGATCCACACTCTATAAGCCAGCGAAATGCATATGACTCGATAAATTGCTAGAACTAAATATATACACAATATATAAAATAAATCATACAAAATGTGACACCAACCAAGGGTTGATGTAATTATAATAAAATAAACAACTAGACTGCCAGCATGCAGATACAGTAGTGCTAACATACAAGTATCATATTAGAATCATGGTGCCAATTCGTGTTATTGTAATAAAAATTATAACCCGAGGGGATGACCCCATCATCTTCCATAGAAAAAAAAGATACTTCACATTACATTACAGTTATGAGTGCTCTGTCCATTCCTTGGAAATTACAAAGACACTACGAAAATTATAAGTTTAGCAACCATATCACGAATCAAAGTCTAAGATTGCACTGAGAATAACCAAAAGTCAAAACCTGACCAGGAAGGCCATAATTATGAAACAAGCGACTAAGCTGGGAGGAGGAATAGGTCAATCCTAGAGCATATGATCCAAACTAGAGGGGATCAATAGCCAGCTGCGGAGGGAGAAGAAAATTCCACCTACGTATACCAGCAAACCTATTGTCATAGAATTAAGCATAGAATTAAAGAGACAAGAAAAACAAATCTGAGGACAGATCTAGTGATTACCTCTATGAACCCTACAGAGGAAACCATTTTATGCGTCTAGGAACAATTTGGGTAGCACCCCACCAACGAACAAAGGGTATAAGATACAAAAACCAACCACTGGGTGAATAACCAGGCCAGCCAACAGTAACCCGAGAAGGGAAAAAAGATGAAACCTTGAAGTTAAAATAAGCCACTTTACCAAAGGAATGAAACTATACCATGGAGATTTGATCTAGGTGGCTCCAGACAAACACACAGGACAAAGGGCGCTTATGGAAGCTCAAAAATCAAAGTGATTAGAATGCTTTTGAACTAGGACCAAAGCGTATACCTTGCTGTCCTAATCACAGCAGTGCTAATGGTTCATCAATCAAAGCTAGTATGAGGGAGAACAAGCCAGTCAAAGTCTTGGTCAAAGTTGGACTATGCGCCGGGTTTAAATGTCCTACAATTTGACCGACCCCGGGGCATGAAACCTAGCTCCTGAAAGCATGCAAATTTGTTGGATCGTTAATTTGTCTAATATCCCTTATATTAGACAAAATTTAAAAAATGTATTGGTTTTAAAAAGAATAAAAACAAATATAAATGTGGTGGTGGGACACCACCCCCGCCACCCCCAAACTATATTAACAAAATTTGATTAAATATGGCCAACGGGCCATGATCCCCATCGGCCCCCCCAACCGCGCCGCATAACAAAAATTTAAATATGGGTCGGCAGCCATGACCCCACCAAACTGTCAGTCAACTGCACACATTAATCAACATTAAAGGGGTGGGCGGGCCACCTCCATGGACCCAGCCCACACGTCAACACCACACATATATATGTTGTATATAACTATGGGCCGGCGAGAATTGAACCCGCCCGGCCATGTGGTCAGCCCGCACCATGGGCGGCCCAACTATTATTAAATACGTCAATCGTTCCCTCATTTAAATACAACAAATAATCTACCCAATCTAAACTTAATACCAATGTGCTGCGGAGGTTACGGGGCGAGCCGCCCAATGTGGACCCGACCCCCAAAAAAACATTAATGCATAGTTTTTAAAAACGAATGGTGTGTTAATATAGAGGGGTCAGGGTTTGACCACCGGACCTCTTCCTCATAATTCAATTTCCTTACCAATCCACCAACACCCCACCTTGGGATATCTGCCCAAAATTTTATATAAACTCATTTGTCAATGTGCCCAGGAGGATGGAGAAGCTAAGAGCACACACGGAAATCAAGAGGCTAATTTTTTTAATTAATTTATTGGAGGTGGAACCATGAGCCCAGAGAAGAGGTAGGCAAAACCATGATTGGGTGAAATTTTCATGAGGGTGAAATTTTTCCAATTTCCAAATTGGACAAACTTTATGTCAATCTTACACCTCTCAGCGAAACGAGTGTGATGACGCAGTCAGATTTTGATCTCAGTGGCAGATCTTTAGATGACCCAGAGGAGGAAATATTTAAGGAATCTAGGGGAATCTAAAAGATTCCTTAAGCCCCAGATTTTCACTTTCTCAGAAATCAGAAATTTGACAGTCGATTTTGCACTATTCGATGCCACAATTCTGATGGTGCAACAAAATTCTCCATTTGATCCTTCTATTTTTTGACCACCTTCCAAAATGGAGTGTAGGTGTTAGCATTCATATGCGAGCAGTCATTTCCATGCAATTCGACATTGCGAGATTGATGGTATGGCTAGCTTCAGTAGTTTGACATCCTTTTCTTCAGATGGCCCTAGGATGTGAGGTATATGCAATGTGCTCATATACTTCTTTTGCTATGAGATGCATTGTGCTACATTTTTCCATGTTGATGTTTGATGTGGGATCTCGTTTTTGGACTTGTTTCATGATTCTTTCTTGATGTGACGCAGAATCATCTGTGGGATGTACTTGTTGTCATGATTCATCATGTTTTGTTTGAGATCCCTTTGTCATCATGTTTACAGGATACTCATGTGTCACCATGTATGTTTACATTAAGATCCATTTGTTACCATATTGGTAGGATTCCCATTATCATCATGCATGAGTTATGTCATACTGATAGGAGTCCTTTTTGAATGAGAGTTCCTATAGCAGAACATATCTTGGAGCCACTCCTACATGAGGGAATTTTCCTTGTACGATAGCGATGTTACCACTTATGTACATCATCACTATTGACAACACTTAATGCAGCGACGTACACCATCTTGACACCAGGGCCCAGAGACGTACTCCCTCTTGGACGAACTCCGTTATCAATGTCTTGTTATTTTGTGTTGCTGATGATTGTCATGTTCCTTCTTCTTTACAACATGCATATATGTTCAATTATGTTATTTTAAATGCTATTCCAATCACATCATGAAAGTAAAAGATCTTGGTTAAATCTGGGAGTAGAGTCAACTCGGATGAAGTTTGGTATGAGAGTGGTCTTAACGTGGATGTGAATTGCAAGCAAGAACAATGGAATGTGCAACGATGGAGGATGAAAAAGCGATGTACGAGACCATGCTCAAAATTTCCCAAAGGGTGGAAATAATGTATGAAGCTCTACAAAAAGAGACAGAGGAAAAGGTGCAATTTTAGCTTCAGTCATGAGCCATGGAAAAGGCCCTAGAAGAACTAAAGCACAACAACCAAAATCTTCAAACAAATAATGCTAAATTGAAGATGCATCTACAAGAAGAGAAAGAACTGAAACATAGTTTGCTACGATAGCTGGAAGCTAAGGACGAGACCCTGAAAAAGCTACAACGTGACCCATGTGAGGTAAAAATTAATTCTCTAAATTCATGTGTGTGTCCTGATGATGATTTCGTTGTTCATGAAAATCATACCACAAGAATTGGCTCCAAACTATTGAAGAGAATGGGGTATGGAGGAAAAGGCTTAGGAAGTAACAGCCAAGGCATTGTCAACCCCATCAAAGTAGAAGAATTACCCCATCAGGGAGGACTTGGGTATGTCAGGAAGGAATTTTGGGAACGCATCAAGACAAATAGCAAACCACCAACAACAGATGATGAGCAGCCCTCATCAGTTCTTTCCAAATCAACAAAGGAGGTAAAAGATGTCGATTTCCTTTTGGTTTCATCTTCACATAGCATGATTTCTATTGGAGATTTGGAGATCCCAATTACAGGGACAAACATGAGGCTCCTTACCAGGATGAGGCACAAGGAGGAAGAAGAACTTGGTGTTAATAACCAAGGCATAACTCAACCATTGGAGGTTGTGCAGAGACCTCAATTTGTAGGCTTGGGATACACCGAAGGAGAATGCTCAAAGGTGTCAGGTACTTCCGAGACATTGTTGAAATCGTCAAGGAAAGAGGATGATGGGAATGCATACCCATCATCCCATGGCAGTGCCCATTCCAGGGAAAGAGCTGAGGCAAGCTCTCATCGCCATACTTACACCAGAGATGACAAGGAGAGGTATAACCATTCTCAATATTTGAATGTTCATTTCGATTATAATCATGTTATTAAAGGTGAACGTAAATCATGGAATCAAAAAGCATGTACTTTTTGTGGATTACATAACCATACATTTTCTAAGTGTTTGAAAAGAATAGTAGCAAACAAAAGAAAGAGGCATGAAAGGCCCTCTCAACAATTGACAAAGAAACATGTTAAGAAGATCTAGAGGAAGAAGATGTATTGCAGTCATTGCAATAGAGGTGGCCATCAAAGAGCCACTTGTTGAAGGCTCCATCCAGAGCAGCACCTAAAAGACAAAGTGTCGGTGCATGAACCAAGTGAAACAATTGTTCGACGAGAAAAACCACCATCGGAGGATGACCCATTCACAGCGATAAGTGAAAAATGGTTTCTAGATATGTTAGCTTGTCATGGTCGCGCTTTTTTAAATCATTTGTTGCATTTTAAAATATAAAAGTGATGATGTGTTTTCCATCACTTGCTGAACAACAATGATGTTTGGTATTATTTTGAGTTGCATGATAAATTGTGAATGTGATGTCATGTTTCCATCACTTGTTAAAGAATAAATAGTGTTTGGCCTTATTGTTGTAAACCATGTGTTGTAGTGATGATGTGTTTTCCATCACTTTCTAAAGCAACAATGGTATGTTGGCCTTATTTTCGTAGCTGGGGTAATTTTTCCATTTTGATGTAAACTTGACCAATGAGTATGTGTTATAGACTCGTGGTAAGTATGGGATGCTTGGGTCATTACTTGGTCATGTCATTCAAGCATGTAATTTGCAGAATGGTATGATAGGTTGCAGAGGTGGCAGGTGTTGGCTTATTGCTTAAGGCTCCATAGAACACAGGTGAAGGAGATGGAAGTGAGACCTTTTCAGGGTGCTTGTGATCCAGACAAGGTACAGAGAAGTTGCATATTATTTTTCATGCTTTTGGAGGACCAAAAGCTCCTAAGTGGGGAGGATTGATCCAGGTGGCTCCAAAGACACACACATGACAAAGAGGGCTTATGGAAGCTCAAAAATCAAAGTGATCAGAATGCTTTCGAACTAGGACTAGAGAGTAGACCTTGACGTCCTGATCGCAACAGTGTGAATGGTTCGTCAATCCGAGCTCGTATGAGGGAGAACGAGCCAGTCAAAGTCTTGATCAAAGTTGGACTGTGGGCCAGGTTTAAGTGTCCTACAATTTGACTGACCCCGGGGCATGAGACTTAGCTCCCAAAAGTGGGTGATTTATTGGATGGTTAACTTGTTTAATATCCCTTATATTAGACAAAATTTAAAAAATGTATTGGTTTTAAAAAGAATAAAAGAAAACATAAATGTGGTGGTGGGCCACCACCCTCACCACCCGCAAACTATATTAACAAAATTTGATTAAATATGGCCGATGAGCAATGACCCTCATCAACCCCCCCAACTATGCCGCATAACAAAAATTTAAATATGGGTCGGCAGCCATGACCCCCCCGAACCACCGATCAACCGCACACATTAATCAACATTAAAGGGGTGGGTGGGCCACCTCCGTGGACCTAGCGCACAACCCAACACCACACATATATATGTTGTATACAACAATGGACCGTAGGAATCGAACCTGCCTGGCCACGTGGCTGGCCCGTACCACGGGCGGCCCAACCAATATTAAATAATCCAACTGTTCCCTCATTTAAATAAAACAAATAATCCACCCAATCTAAACTTAACACCAATGTGCTGCAATATTATGGGGCGAGCCGCCCAATGTGGACCCAACCCCCAAAAAAACATTAATGTAGTTTTTAAAATGAATGGTGTGTTAATATGGAGGGTCAGGGTTTGATCACCGGACCTCCTCCTCATAATTTGATTTCCTTACCAATCCACCAATGGCCCACCTTGGGACATCCACTTGAAATTTTATATAAACTCATTTGTCAATGCGCTCAGGAGGATGGAGGAGCCAAGAGTGTGCACAGAAATCAAGACGATAATTTTTTTAATTAATTTATTGCAGCGGCCTACACCATCTTAACACCAGGGCATGGAGACGTAGTCCCTCCTGGACGAACTCCATTACCAATGTCTTGTTATTTTATGTTGTTGATGATTTTCATGGTCCTTCTTCTTTACAACATGCATATATGTTAAATTATGCTATTTTAAATGCAATTCCAATCACATCACGAAAGTAAAAGAACTTGGTTAAATCTGGGAGTCGAGTCAACTGCGATGAAGTTTGGTATGAGAGCGGTCTTTGCGTGGATGTGAATTGCAAGCATGAACAATGGAACGTGTAATGACAGAGGATGAAAAAGCGATGTACGAGACCATGCTTAAAATTTCCTAGAGGGTGGAAACAATGTATGAAGCTATACAAAAAGAGACAGAGGAAAAGGAGCAATTTCAGCGTTAGTTGCGAGCCACGGAAGAGGCCCTGGAAGAATTGAAGCACAACAACGAGAATCTTCAAAAAGATAATGCTAAATTGAAAATGCATCTACAAGAAGAGAAAGAGGAGAAACATAGTTTTCTATGACAACTGCAAGCTAAGGACGAGGCCTTAGAGAACCTACAGCGTGACCCGTGTGGGGTAAAAAGTAATTCTCTAAATTCATGTATGTGTCCTAATGATGATTTCACTATTCTTGAAAATAATACCATAGGAATTGGCTCCAAATTGTTGAAGAGAATGGCTTATGAAGGAAAAGGCTTGGGTAGTAATGGCCAGGGCATTGTCAACCCCATCAAAGTAGAAGAATTACCCCATCAGGTAGGACTTGAGTATGTTAGGAAGGAAGTTGGGGAATGTGCCAAGACAGATAGTGAACCACCAACAACAAATGATGAGCAGCCCTTATCAGTTCTTTCCAAATCGACAAAGGAGGTAAAAGATGTTGATTTCCTTTCAGTTTCATCTTCACATAGCATGATTTTAGTTGGAGATTTGGAGATCCCAATTATAGGGACAAACATGAGGCTCCTTACCAGGATGAGGCACAAGGAGGAAGAAGAACTTGGTGTTAATAACCAAGGCATAACTCAACCATTGGAGGTTGTGCAGAGACCTGAATTTACAAGCTTGGGATACACTGAAGGAGAATGCTCGAAGGTGACAGGTGCTTCCAAGACATCATTTAAATCGTCGAGGAAAGAGTATGATGGAAACACATCCCCATCATCACATGACATTGCCCATTGCAGGGAAAGAGCTGAGGCAAGCTCTCATCGCCATACTTACACCAGAGATGACAAGGAGAGGTATAACTAGTCTCTATATTCGAATGTTTATTTCTATTATAATCATGTTATTAAAGATGAACATAAATCATGGAATCAAAAAACATGTACTTTTTGTGGATTACATAACCATACATTTTCTAAGTGTTGGAAAAGAATAGCAGCACACAAAAGGAGAAGGCATGAAAGACACTCTCGACAGCAGGTAAAGAAGCATGTTAAGTAGATTTGGAGGAAGAAGATGTACTGCATTCATTGCAATAGAGGTGGTCATCAAAGGGCCACTTGTTGGAGGCTCCATCAAGAGCAACACCTGAAAGACAAACTATCGGTGCATGAACCAGGTGAAACAATTGTTTGATAAGCAAAACCACCATAGGAGGATGACCCATTCACAGCGATAAGTGAAAAATAGTTTCTAGATATGTTAAGTTGTCATGGTCATGCTTTTGTAAATCATTTTTTGCATTTTAAAATATAAAAGTGATGATGTGTTTTCCATTATTTGCTCAGAAACAATGATGTTTGGTCTTATTTTGAGTTTCATGATAAACTGTGAAGGTGATGTTGTGTTTCCATCACTTGTCAAAGAAAAAATAGTGTTTGGCCTTATTGTTGTAAATCATGTTTTGTAGTGATGATGTGTTTTCCATCACTTGTTGAAGCAACACTGATATGTTGGCCTTGTTTTCGTAGCTGGGGTATTGTTTCCCTTTTGATGTAAACTTGACCACCGAGTATGTGTTATAAACTCGTGGAAAGTATGGGATGCTTGGGTCATTAGGTGGCCATGTCAATCAAGCATGTAATTTGCAGAATGGTACTACAGGTTGCAGAGGTGGCAAGTGTCGACTCATCGCTTAAGGCTCCAAAGAACAAAGGTGAAGGAGATGGAAGCGAGACCTTTTAGGGGCACTTGTGATGTAGATGAGGTACATAGAAGTTGCATGTTATTTTTCATGCTTTTGGAGGACCGAAAGCTCCTAAGTGGGGAGGATTGATCTAGGTGGCTCTAGAGACACACAAAGGATAAAAAGGGCTTATGGAAGCTCAAAAATCAAAGTGATTAGAATGCTTTCGAACTAGGACCAAAGTGTAGATCTTGTCATCCTAATTGCAATGGTGTGAATGGTTCATCAATCCAAGTTCATATGAGGGAGAATGAGCCAATCAAAGTCTTGGCCAAAGTTGGACTTTGGGCTAGGTTTAAGTGTCCTACAATTTGACTGACCCTGGGGCATGAAACCTAGCTCCCAAAAGTGGGAGAATTTGTTGGATCCTTAATTTGTCTAATATCTCTTACATTAGACAAAATTTAAAAAACGTGTTGGTTTTAAAAAGAAAAAGATATAAATGTGGTGGCGGGCCACCAGCCCCACAACCCCCAAACTATATTAACAAAATTTGATTAAATATGGTTGACGGGCCATGAGCCCTGTCGGCCTTCCAACCGCACCGCATAACAAAAACTTAAATATGGGTTGACGACCATGACCCTGCCAAACCCCCGGTCAACCGCACACATTAATCAACATTAAAGAGGTGTGCAGACCACCTTCGGTGGACCCAACCCACACCCCAACACCACACATATATATGTCGTATATAATAATGGGCTGGTGGGAATTAAACCTGCCTGGACATGTGGCCGACCTACACCACGGGCGGCCCAACCAATACTAAATACACTAAACATTCCCTCATTTAAATACAATAAATAATCTACCCAATCCAAACTTAATACCAATTTGTTGCGGAGGTTACGAGGCAGGCCACCCAATGCAGACCTGACCCCGAAATAAATATTAATGCAGTTTTTAAAAATGAATGGTGTGTTAATATGGAGGGATTGGGGTTTGACCACCTGACCTCCTCCTCATAATTCAATTTCCTTGGCAATCCACCAACGACCCACCTTGGGACATCCGCCCGAAACTTTATATAAACTCATTTGTGAAAGCACCTAGGAGGATGGAGGAGCCAAGAGCGTGCACAGAAATCGAGGTGCATGGAAATCGAGATGAAATTTTTTAATTAACTTATTTCATGTGGAACCATGAGCCCAGAGAAGAGGCAGGTGGAACCATGATTGGGCGAAATGCTCAGGAGGGTGAAATTTTTCTAGTGTCCAAATTGGAAAAAATTTATGTCGATATTACACTTCTAAGCGACGCAAACTTGATGGCACAGTCAGAATTTTTATCTGAGCATCAGATATTCAAATGACTCAGAGGAGGGAATCTTTGAGGAATCTAGGGGGAATCTAAAAGATTCCTTAAGCCCCAGATTTTCACTTTCTCAAAATTGAGAAATTTGACAATCGATTTTTCACTATTCGATGCCACGAATCTGAAGGTGCAATCAGATTCTCCATTTGATCATTCTATTTTTCTTCCACTTTCCAAAATGTAGTGCAGGTGTCAGCATTCATGTGTGAACAGTCATTTCCATGTGATTTGACGTGGCGAGATTGATGGTATGGCCAACTTTAGCAGTTTGACATCATTTTCTTCAGATGGCCCCAGAATGTGAGGTATATGAAGTGTGTTCATGTACTTCTTTTGTTATGAGATGCATTGTGGTGCATAGATCCATGTTTGATTTTTGATGTGGGATCTTGTTGTCCTACTTGTTTCATGATTCATGCTTGATGTGATACAGAATCATCTTTGGGTTGTACTTATTGTAATGATTCATCATGTTTTGTTTGAGATCCCTTTGTCGTCATGTTGACAGGACATTGATGTGTCACCATGTATGTTTACATTGAGATCCCTTTAATGCCATGTTGGCAGGATGCTCATTATCATCATGCATGAGTTATGTCATACTGATAGGAGTCCTTTTTGAATGAGATTTATTGTAGCGGAACATCTCTTGGAGCCACTCCTTCATGAGGGAATTTTCCTTGTATGATAGTGATGTCACCACTTATGTACATCATCACTATTGATAGCACTTAATGTGGTGGCCTACACCATTTTGACACCAGGGCCCAGAGACATATTCCCTCCTCAACGAACTTCGTTATCAACATCTTATTATTTTATGTTGCTGATGATTGTCATGTACCTTCTTCTTTACAACATGCATATATGTTCAACTATGCTACTTTAAATGCAATTCCAATCACATCATGAAAGTAAAAGATCTTGGTTAAATATGGGAGTCAAGTCAACTCAGATCAAGATTCAAAAGGAGGGTGAATCACTTGAGGGTAGAAGCCTCGTGAATGGAAAACAACCAATTTTCTCTCTTGGTGGCCAAGCAAAGATAGGGTCGTATCTGCAAAAGAAGTAACTCATTTTCAGAAAGAAGAACTAGAATGACAAAATTAAACAAAACGTAAAGACCCAATACACAAAGAAAAGAAACCCACAATTACTTGAGAATGAAGTCGAACCAAAAAGCCTTCTGAGTACAGGGGGCGATGAAAAGATTAAGGAAATTTTCCTTAATACGCTCTACAAAAGCTGAGTGTTGGGGCAAGAAATGGGTTGAAACGTTGTCATCAAAGAGAAATTCTTGAGGGGTCAAATAACAGGGAAGCCTAAAACCCCAAACAACCCATAAATTAGCTAACCAAGGGAAATGAGGCAAAGAAGCACCTGAACAACAGATTGTAGAACAAACATTTAAAATAATAGGGTGGATCTGGGGAAAATCACGTGAAAGTTGGAGGAGAGGTAGCCGCTATGAAATTAGGGATAGAGACACCATGCGGATGCGGCTTGTGACCCCGAAATGAGGGGATGGATACGCCAAGTGACTGTAGATGGTGACCACCTTGGTAGAAATGGGACAAAATCTTCTCTAGTGCAACCTCATTACCAAATGCATGAATGAGGCAAACATAATTTCTGGATGAGGGAAAATGATTTAAGGTTAACCAGGTGCAAGGATAACCATTAATTAACTGGAATCCTAGATCCATGATTGGATAGTTGTTATATAACAAAGGTACGTCAGGAGCACATGGGCAAGGATGTGGTGGCAGCTGAACATAGGGCCACTGTCTCATCTTCACATGGCCAACCCTTTATTACCAATACGACCTGGAAGGTCATACAACCCATACATCATGGAACCCACTTGGGAGATTCCACCCCCTATTAACATATAGTAACTAGGTATAATGTAATGTAACACACATTACATAGGATGGCAATGTGCAGGTGAAAAAGGGAAATACATTAGAGTGTGTGCATAAACATATAACATAGCGCTTAAGGTGCCAAAATATCATAAGGTGCCCAACAAATATAAAACAAGACAACATAGTAGAAATGCTAGTGAATATATCACAAGCCAATGGATATAAAGTTCCAAATGAATGTAAAGATTTTGGATATAAAGTGCAAAAGGAATGTAAAGACTTTATGGTTATAAGCATAACAATGTATCATTGATATCCATTCTAATGTAATAGATGTAGAGTTAAGTTCTTGTTATAGTTATAAAAAATAAAATAAAAATATGGTAAAATGAATTATTGAAATAAGATATTTTACATTTACCATATTAATCTTTCACCACCAAATATCAACACTCATTTGTTTTTTTTTCTAACAATAATAAAAATCCAAAAAAATATAAACAATAAAAAAATAATAATTACGTTAAATAAAATATAATATTTTCATAATCAAAACTTAAAACCCATGCAATTAGAAACACCTTCACCAAACCCTGAAACCCACACAATTAGAAACACACTTCACCAACCCACTGTAACGGATTAGTAATGTAATGGCTTTCTATAAACTGTATTTGAAATGGAGGCCTTGAGTTGTTCAATTTCTGCTCGATCTCTAAATAAATACGCTCCTCCATCTGTGGCGTGAAATGCTTCTTCCATTCGCCCACTTTTCCCTCTCTGAAGAAACAGTGGTTGGGCATTCAAAATTTATTTTCCAACACTCTTCCCGTTTTATTCACCTCCAATGTTGACAGGCTCTGGAAACTGCACTTCGCCACAATTATTGCAGCACTCTCCTCCACCAGTTGAGGAGAGCATCCCAAAGAATAGGCCAAGCTTTCTAACCCAACCTACGTAATCATCTTCCATGTCCTCGTAAGTAACAAACATCACCTTACTGGGATCTCGTTTTCTTTCACGCCAATAGATCAGAACGCTTTCCGCAAACGGCCCGCCATGGAAAAGCCTAGATCAAAACCCATCAAACAAACTTTCCTATTTTTAGATTTCAAATTTTAAAACACATCATTCAAATCCCATCAATCAAACCCATAAAACACATCACTATTTTTAGATTTCAATTTTTAAGTTTTAATTACTAATAAAAATATTTTATTGAAATTAATTCACTTAATAAATAAAATTTTAAACATTTTATTTTAAATCTTATTAAATTAAATCACCAAAAATAAAGCCCTAAGGGTTAGCTCAACTAGTCAAATAAGTGTCTTGCCGTTCCAAAGGTCACAGGGTCAATTCTCCCCAAAGCCTTTTGGGTTAGGCCTAGCTATTGGTTGTCGGGATTCATACCCTTGATCAAGCTCAAATATTTCCGTGGATGTATACCCTTGATCGATATCCTTGATCAAGCTCAGATTTTTTCTACCCTTGATCAAGCTCAGATATTTCCATGGATGTAGAGGCCACCCAATGAATGCAAGTGTCCGTGAACCACCAAAAAAAATTATTAATTATTGGAAAGATCACATTAATCTATAATTTAAGACGCCAATGGTGTTAGTGATGCCTCAATGAATTTGTGCAGATCTAATAAATGCCGAATTTGTACAGATTTAATAAATGTTGAAAATGGATGTCAGCAGGGTTGGAATTTCAAGAGAGACTCACCCATCAAATGTGACGGTTTTGACATCTCACCCACCTGTATTCACACTTTCAACAAAAGATTATGACGAGCTTGTGTCTGTGAACCACAAAAAAAAATCACCAATATTTTTTTATTAATTATTGGGAAGATCACATTAATCTATAATTTAAGACTTGAATGATGTTAGCGACACCTCAGTTAATTTGTACAAATCTAATAAATGCTGAAAATGGAGTCACCACCATTAGAATTTCAAAAGAGACTCACTCATCAAATGTGACGGTTTTGACATCTCACCCACCTGTATTCACACTTCTAACAAAAAAATTATAACAGTTTTGCAATTTCTCTAACTGTATATGAGTAAATCACCCCGTGACAGGAAATTCCTGGACATCAATAATGTCTCACTTAATTCTTACAGATTCCGCTGAATGCCTCAAATAATTGATTTACCAAAATTTAATTTGGTATATGTAATTTTTATTGATAAACTAATTAAAATATTAAGCAAAATTTTTAGAGAAAAATTACAAAAGAAAATGTTTTAACCAATACTTTTCGAACCAACCAATATAATTTAAAACCACTTAAAAAAACATTATACATTCTAATAACTTAATAACTCAACGTCACAACCCAACATTTAAAAAAGCAAACACATTTTATTTTTTATTTCCTGCTATTTTAAGAGATATGTGCATGTCACAACAAACATTATTAAAAGACAAAGCACATTTTGTTTTTATTTCAGCTACTGTAAGAGATGAGGATGCCAATAATTGCAATAAAAGTAGTTGGGGCACTCCGAATATACTCGACATCACCGCAAACATATTATAACCTTGTAAAAAGGCATACACCATTTTTTTATTTTTTTATTTGATGGGTAAAAGATCTTTGTCACTCATTAAAGTGAGAATAGTTTGGAATATGTATAAATAAACGTGTGGTGTCATAAAGAGAATAGTTCAAAAAAAATTGTTTAATGATATAAAAATCATGTAAGTGGTTAGGTAGATTTGATTATAAATTAAAATGATTTGCTGTGATGGATAAAGAAATGAATATGTAGAAATATGTTTTCACATGATTTTGGTGATTTTGGATCATAATTAAAGTACATTGAAATAATTATTTTGAGTTAAAGTGGTATGAGAGTTAGTGATGAAATTTTCTAAAGATCAAAATAATTATTTTGGGTGATAATTAAAGTAGGAATAATTTAAGTCAAAGTAGTAATAGAGTTAGTAGTAGAGTTAGTGATGAAGTTTTTTAAAGGTCAAAATAATTATGTTGATATAAGATGTTATATGAACATAATTATGTTGATATAAGATGTTATATGAACGTCAAAATTATATGGTTAAAACAAGTTGAATTTAATGAATAAGTTGAAGTGAAATTGAGAAGCTAAAAATATTTATAGGTGAAAGCATGAAGATGGGTTACACTTTTGGGCCAAATGTGGTGATGAAATTTCAATTTTTTAATTTTTTATCTAATTGTAGCCCTCAAAAATCATATAAGAATTGTGAATTTTGATTCCTAGTAAAAAGACAAATGTGGAGAATTAGCTTGTTCTCTTAATGGTATCTTTTGCAAAAAAATATAGTGTTACATAATCTTTCAATTTTACATTAAATGCAATATATGCCCTTGCAAATTTTCGCAAAACATAAAAGGCACGAGTGTGTTCACGTAACTTAGTCTAAAGTGTGTAATTTTTAATATATATATATATATATATTGTAATGTAATCGACTGCTACAATGATATAGTCATGCCCCCTGATCGAGTGAGGGTTACACGTCATGAAACTGATAACCCATTTCACAAAAAGACCTACACCATTAACAGGTTACATAACTGCGGGTAGAGCATGGTTCTTACGATAAAAAATATAGCATGGATGACCCATTTAGACAACGAGAATACAATCGCGAAAAATGATAGGTGAAAAGTAACTAGCACATATGATCTTCTGTGTAGTAGCATAACTCGATAAATCACTGCCACATGCCCCTAAGTGGCACTCATTAAGGACTTTCTTGGCATCCTCATGGGTGAGGCACCTTAAAAATATCGTATTTATACCACAGGGATAGAGGGTGTCGTTAACGATTATATAATCTTTGGCTTGATATTGAATATGTCACTGTTTGAAGCAACAGGTATTAGACCAAAAATTCTGGTTCTGGAGATACTCAAGAATGTCTCCATAGCAAATTTCAGATGACAAAATCAGAAACAACAACTCATTTGGTATTGAATTTTCAGTCGTGGATTCAGAACCACTAGTGGGAAGGTCGCAAATAATCTTAATGAAAAATAAGGATTTATTTTACTTGGATTTGATGAATTCTAGGTTAAACTCCTGTAGGATGACAATCCATTTTGAGTACTTCCCCCCCAGCAATTGACGTGACAAAATCTATGTCATAGGGTTGCAATCTGAAATGACTATAACCTTCTGGAGAAATATATAATGGTGTAATATTTAGACAACTTGAACAACCGCCAAGGCTAACTTCTCAATGTGATTGTACTTGAATTCAGTATCATTGAGATTCAACATCAAGTAGTAAATGGGATGTTCAATCCCTACATCTTCCTCTTGTACCAATACCATTGAGATGGTAGTAACTGTATTGATGAGATACAAGAAATAATCACGCTTGTAATATGGGGGATATAACAAAGGTGCCTTAATTAGTACATCTTTCAAGCCATCTGTAATAGCCTCCGGGGTAAATGTGAATATAAACAACATAATAGGAATAGAAATACAACAAACATATATACATCAGTACATTTGCACAAGAAAATCAAGGGAATGGAATTTTTTTCATTAAGAAATGCAATGAACCAACTGGAGATGGGACTACCACGTTCCACCTGACCATAGATTGGCTGAGCCAAGTCTCTCTTCAGCCAATCACCCCCGTGCCATATTCCAAGCATGAATGTGGGATCTAAGAGAACACATCAATCAAAACTCATCTAGGGCTTCCAGAGGCCACCCACCTCAACCCATCAAATAGTGATTCCACCTCACGGTCGGACATCACCAAAAACCATCATCGAATTGGTCTCCATCCAAGCCTTACAGGGCTTCTAGAGTGTTTGTCCAAGCAAGGCTTCCAGAACTAGTAACTCAACGCACAACTTATACAGGGCTTCCAGAGCATTTGTCCAACCAAGGCTTCCAGGACTAGTAAATCAACCCACTAAGGGATTCTAGAGTGTTTTTCCAACCAAGGCTTCAACAACTAGTAACTCAACCCAAGCTGTTACTGGGCTTCCATAGTGTTTGTTCAACCAGGGCTTCCAAGACTAGTAACTCAACCCAAGCTATGGAAAAATGACAACCAACCAAAACAAAGCAATGAAAGTAAACCCACAATCACCATGGCTATCCAAGAAATGGTGAGGCTAGGCAATCCACTGTCAATCCAGGAAATCCTCCATCCCAATGATAGATCACAACAAAGAAACCACATGCATGTGCCATGCATATCATAACTAGTGAATAAATCATACATGCAACTCGATACCTGCAAGAAAATTTGATGTAGTTTTTGATGTTGATGCCTTCTTGCTCTTTCATGTTCTTCCTTTCCCTTCTTTCTCCAAGAATCCAAGTATGCCACACCCTCCAAGAGTGTTACAAGAAAAATCTAAGTAACCAAGAGTATGAGAGAGAGAGAGAATAATGAGAGAGCTCCAAAACTGAACTGACCAAGTCTTCACTACTGATCCTCATAAGCCTTTTTATTAATGAGGCATCTATTTTATTCATTTTCCATTATTTTCCTTCAATTTCCTCCTCACATGCAACATGCGACCTTTCACCTTTCTTTTCTCCTAATTTCCATTATTTTCATAAATAAATGTCCCACAAATGCCAATTTTCCCTCTTTAATGCCTTAGCCATTGCCTTTGCCAATTTCCTTAGCCATAAACAACCAAATGAACACCCCCTAGGATGTCCTTCCCACCATTAAGCTTGGAATACATGTCCCATCATCCGTGGTATTTATTTTAAGATTTATTACATGGAATTTTCACCGGGGTTGTTACACTATCAAACGCTGTTTGAGAAGTTTCTTCCCAATGGAAGGGAACCCCTTCCTTTAACAGGTGAGTGAATCATTTGGCCAACTTAGCATGGTTAGGGAAAAACCTCTGTATAAATTTATCCTTCCCTTGGATTCATTGGAGCTGAAGGAGAGAAGAAGGTGCAGGAAGGTCTATGCTCGCCTAAACTTTCAAATGATCGATACAAATTCCTTGTTTTGGAACCAAAAAATTGAGAATTCACCAGAGCTAATGCAAAATGCACATTTATGAGGATGTAATCGAATATTGTAATTCCTACATCGTAAGAAAATGGTTCAATGATGCATTGGGTTACTAGCCCAATGTTTCAAGTGAGCAAGGAGATTGTCCATATAAGGTTGCATGATGTGTTTGATGTCATGAAAGGTGTATTTCATCACCCTTTGAAATGTGTCCCCAATATTATTCAAATCGAAAGGGAGCTTTCGGTATGCGAACATGCCCCATGGACTACCAAATGTAGTTTCAGGTTGATCCTCTGGGAGAATGTTGATCTAATTATAGCTGGAAAATCCATCCATGAATGAATCAATTTCACAACCAACACAACCATCAACAATCTGGTCGATGAACTAGGTGGGATAATTATCCTTTGGACAAGCACGATTTATGTCTCGATAAATGACACATACACGAATTGTTCCCTGTTTCTTCGTGACAGGAACAATATTTGACACCAAATCAGTCAAAGGAGTGGGATAGAGGAAACCAACACGTAGAAGTTTTTTAACTTCAGATTTAATCGTGGCAGCCTTCTTGGGATGGACCGGATGAAGGCGTCGTCATAATGGTTTAGCATCAGGATACGTTTTTATTTTGTGAACCATAATGTTTGGATCTATCCTCGACATTTCTTCATAAGACCAGGCAAAGACATCTCAAAACTCATGAAATAGAGTTTTATAAGTCTTAATCTCATCTAGAGAGAAAGATGCACCGATATGTAAATTGTCGAAAATGTTGTGTTTAATCGAGGTATCAAGAGGAATGGTCTCTTTAATAGTCGATAGGTTCTTCTCTGAATCGACTACATGAATGGAAACAAAATTCATAGAGAGCTCAACGATATTGGGTTGAAAAAATCATAAGGATTATCCTTAATGGGATCTAACAAGGAGGAACAATGGTGATGATCATCATGTGGCACATCATTTGGCATCATGATATCCATGATGCTCTCAGTAGTAGGGAATTCGCAAGAGAAAGGATCATAATACATGCCATAATCTAATGAGCGATTGACCTAATTGATCAAAGAGACTAAATCGGAATGAACCACACAAGCTAAATGAATGGCTTCATAATCAAGCTCGATGGGGCTAAGAGGCATATGGTCACCAAAACTATTGATGTTATCTTCGTGTGGTACTATCCAAAGATTAGTTGGAGAAATAGAAGAGGATAAAATATTGATATAAGAAACTAAAGAGGAGTTGGTTGGAAGTGAAGGAGGAGGAAGCGAAAAGGTTCCCATGAGAGAGGAACCCTTAAGTAGTCTAACCCTGACATGCTGGTATGGGTGTAGAGTTTCCCTTATGAGAGGGACACCTTCAGTAACTAGAGAATTAGAGGTGAAAAATGTGAGTTGATCGATGGATACTATGTTGGCTTTATGACGAAAGGCAATCAGCTAGAAATAAATTGAAACGACAATTGTCATGGAATAAACCCAGGTGAGACCCAATAGAGTATGATAATCGAGTTTTCCGCCAATAAATTTGAATTTTATTGATATAGTTTTACCTCCCAATTCAATTTGTAAGGAATTCAAAATCCCACAAGGTTTATATGTTCTTCTCTCAAAATCTTTCAAGGTGGTGGGTGACTGACTCAATTGCAAAGAACCAATTACCTTCTAAAAAGAGAAGGATATGATGCAGGTTGAGGCTCCCTCATCCACAATAGAACAATGAATGTTTTGACCGTATATGATAACCTGGAAAATAAATGCTAATTGAGTTGGAAGTCTAGGTGTATAGTTCTCATGATTGAAAATGACTACGTTGGAATCTGAAGGATCGATGCACTCAATCACAGAAAGAAATTTTTTTATATGGGAGGGACAATTTTGAGACCTCGAGAGTAGACATAGTTGATGGAGACTGAGACAAGTCCTCAACTATCCTATAATTCTGAGCATCTCTTGTGTG
>Ga0181464_1000058_pt1 | contig 28882 bp, 18 predicted proteins | sample InSIn2gowninarea_FD_119074 | JGI IMG/M metagenome (GOLD analysis project Ga0181464, IMG submission 119074) | Clean room microbial communities from NASA Spacecraft Assembly Facility at Jet Propulsion Laboratory, Pasadena, California, USA -... ...
TGTATTGCGTGTGGTGTGTGAAGAGTTGCCTGATAATCGTTTCCTGAGTCATGTCTTTTCTGGTGTTTGTATTTTTCTTATGATAATCAATGGCGTTGTTTCAGCCAGCGCACAAAGTCCTCTTTTTCAACTTTTATCTTCAAAGCAGACTAATGTAAGCTTCAGCAACCCTATTGATGAAGACGAGAATCTTAATGTCTTATCCTACGAATATTTATACAATGGTGGTGGCGTGGCAGTTGGCGATATCAATAATGACGGCTTGCAGGATATTTTGTTTACTGCGAACAGCAAACCCAATAAATTGTACCTCAATCTTGGAGGAATGAAGTTTAGGGATATTACCAGGATAGCGGGCCTCGCGGGAAGGTCTGATGGATGGAAAACCGGGGCAACAATGGCTGATGTTAATGGTGATGGCTTAGTGGATATTTACCTTTGTTATTCAGGAAAAGTATCGGAACCTACAAGAAGAAACCAGCTATTTATTAATGAAGGAAATTTAAAATTTACTGAAAAAGGGAAAGCGTATGGTTTAGATGATCCGGGATATAGTACCCAGGCTGCTTTTTTCGATTTCGACAACGATGGAGATCTTGACATGTTTCTTTTAAATCATAATGTAAAGAAATATGATAATATGGAACTGGCGAAGTTTAGACAGGAAACTGATGAACTTGCGGGCAATAAATTATTCGAAAACAAGGATGGTCATTTTGCAGATATTTCGAAAAAAGCGGGAATATCTCAAAATCCGTTAACCTTTGGTTTGGGATTAGCGATTTCGGATGTGAATAAAGATGGCTTTCAGGATATCTATGTTACAAACGATTATAATGAGCCGGACTATTTTTATGTGAATAACGGAAACGGGACTTTTACTGATAAAAAGAAAGAGTCGTTCAGGCATTTGTCTCAATTTTCTATGGGAGTCGATATTGCCGACGTAAACAACGACGCCCTTCCCGATGTCATCACGCTTGACATGCTTCCGGAAGATAACCGACGTCAAAAACTACTGCAATTGCAGGAAAATTATGAAGCCTTTGACCTGATGATGAGCCAGGACCTCTACAGGCAGTATATGCGCAACATGTTTCAGCTTAATAACGGCGATGGCACTTTTAGTGAGATAGGCCGACTCGCCGGAATCTCTAATACAGACTGGAGCTGGTGTCCCTTAATCGCTGATTTTGATAATGATGGTTATAAAGACATATTTATAACAACGGGCTATTTGCGTGACTATACCAATAAAGATTTTTTGAAATACTGGGGAGACTACAAGATAAAAAAAATAATAGATCGGGAGCCACAGCTTTTAATGGACCTTGTAAAAGCCATGCCCGTTACTCCATTTAAGAATGTTATTTTTAAAAACAATCGTGATCTCACCTTTTCAAATAAACAATTGGAATGGGGATTCGACAAAACCAAAATGTCTAATGGAGCCGTATATGCTGATTTGGATAACGATGGTGACCTCGATCTTGTAATAAACAATATTAATGATGAGGCTTTTATTTATCAGAATATGTCGCGCGAACAGTCCAATTCCTCTTATTTATCGATCAAATTAAAAGGTACAGGCAAAAATACACAGGCAGTTGGTGCAAAAGTATTTTTATACGCTGGCGGCCAGGTACAATACCAGGAAGTGAATCCTAGTCGTGGCTATTTATCATGTGTTTCTACTGTAATTAACTTCGGTTTAAACGCCGGCAAACAAGCCGACAGCATCAAAATCATTTGGCCTGATAATACCTCACAAGTGTTAATGAACGTGAAAGCAGATCAAGATATCTCAATCAGTTACGGTGGTAAAAATGACAAGATAAAGGCAGAAGCCAATCTGGAAAATAAAAAAATATTTACTAAGGTTAGTAATATTATTAAGTATAAACATGAAGAATTTAATGAAAATGATTTTAAGCGTCAGCCTTTAATGCTTTTCATGTACTCCCAAACCGAACCTGTGATGGCTAAAGGAGATTTAAATAAAGATGGCCTTGAAGATTTTTATATCAGTGGTGACAAAAATCAGCCGGGAAGGATTTATCTCCAAAAGAAAGACGGCACGTTTGAATTTTTGAAGAATGTAACTATTAGCGATGAAGGTACTTCGGCAGTTTCTGCTGCTGCTTTTTTCGATGCGAACGGCGACGGTTACCCCGATCTGTATGTGGCAAAAGGTGGCTATTCAGTATTCGAGCCAAACAGCGTGCAGTTGCAGGATGAATTGTATATCAATAACGGGGGCAATAATTTTACACTGGCGCAAAATGCGGTTCCTGACGTTAGTGCAAGCAGCAAGTCTTGTGTCCGTCCCTGCGACTTTGACGGAGATGGCGATATCGATTTGTTTGTTGGCGGAAGAGTAATTCCGGGAATGTATCCGGTGTCGCCAAAGAGCTTTTTATTAAAAAATGATGGAAAAGGCAATTTCGCAGCAGTTGATGTTCCATTTGCAAATACAGGTATGGTTAGTGACGCAAGCTGGGTCGATTTTAACAGGGACGGCAGAAGCGATCTGGTTTTGTGTGGTGAAATGATGCCTGTAATGATCTTTGAAAATACCACTTCAGGTTTCATTGACAAAACAAACCATTACTTTACAGATTTGCAAAAGGGTTTTTGGTCTTCGCTAAATGTAACTGATGTCAATGGCGATGGATTGCCAGACCTCATTGCAGGAAATCTAGGGTTGAATACCCAAATACGTGCTTCTCAAAAGGAGCCTGTCGAGCTATATTATGCCGATTTTGATGGAAACGGGTCAATTGATCCATTTTTTAATTGTTTCGTAAAAGGCGCTAGTTATCCATTTGTGAGCCGCGATGAGCTGAATGAGCAAATGTATTCCATGCGTAAAAAATTTACGTCTTACAAAGATTATGCAGATGCTACAATTAAAGATATCTTTTCACAAGAGGAATTAGCAAAGGCAAACAAGCTTACAGCTACGGAAACAAGAAGCGTTTGTTTCATTAATAAAGATGGGAAATTTGAAAAGTCGGTTCTTCCGGTAGAGGCGCAGTTTTCTTTGGTCAATAAAATAATAACAAAAGATTTCAACGGGGACGGCAAAAAAGACATCTTATTATTGGGAAATCATACCGATAATCGTTTAAAAATAGGTAGTATCGATGCTAATTACGGTTGCCTGCTTGCTGGAGATGGAAAGGGCAACTTTAATTATATTGGCCAGCCAAAGTCGGGATTAAGTGTAGCGGGAGATGTAAAATCGGCTGAAGAAATAGCAATAGGAAAAGAAAATTATTTATTTATAGGCATTTGTGACGAAGAAATGCAATGTTATAAAGAGCCTTAATTTGAATGGAATGAAAAGGTTAACCTTATTTTTTATTTTACTGACACAGGCGGCGTTCGCACAAAAGCTGCCGGAAAAGCTTACGAAGCAGATATCATCGTCTGTCTTTTCGTTGTCTCAGGTAATGATGCACGATGTCGTTAATCCTCCCGCTGCCAGCCGTTATTATGCTTATGGTATGCTTGGCGCTTATGAGATTGTCTCACAGAATGATCACACACTTCCCTCACTTTCAACAATTATTAAAGATTATAAGCCCATTGCTGTTACCAATAAAAATAAATACGATCCTGAAATTGCAGCTATTTATTGCATTTTGGAAACAGGACGGTTAATGCTTCCCTCAGGATTTAAATTAACGGATGATGAAGACGCTTTTTTAGCATCGATCCGGCAGCATAAAGCCGACTCTTCTGTTATAAATGCGTCTGTTGCCGTAGCCAGGGAAATGGCTGTACAAATAGTGAATTTCTCTAAAACTGATCATTACAACGAGTTGAGTGCAAAAATGCATTATCGACCTGTTCGCGACGATATTCACTGGTATCCAACTCCTCCTGCTTACATGGAGGCTATAGAGCCACATTGGAAAACAGTCAGACCGATGGTGATCGATTCATGTAACGAATTTATGCCTAAACCTCCTGTCACTTTTAGTAAAGACAGCAGTAGCGCCTTTTACAATTTAGCTGAAGAAGTATATAATATATCGAAAAACAGGACAAAGGAACAAACAGAAATGGCAGCCTTCTGGGATTGTAATCCTTTTGCAGTTTCCACTTCTGGGCACATGTCTATAGGTTTTAAAAAAATAAGCCCGGGCGGCCATTGGATGAGCATCGCGGGAATAGCTGCTGAAAAAGCGCACCTTAGTTTTGATAAATCTGTTTTATTACACACGGTGCTTTCCGTTACGCTTATGGATGCTTTATTGCCTGCTGGGATGAAAAGTACCGAAGCGATAGGATACGGCCCGAAACCTATATCAACCGCTATATCAATAGAAGGTGGGAACCTCAGCTGCAAACGCCTCCTTTTCCCGAGTATCCAAGCGGCCATAGCATTGTCTCAACCGCCGCTGCAGAAATACTTACTTACCTGCTTGGTGACCATTTTACTTTTACTGATGATTCTGAGCGTTTGTTCGACCTGCCCTCCCGAACTTTTAAATCTTTTCGCCTCGCGGCTGAAGAGGCGGCTATTTCAAGGCTTTATGGGGGCATTCATTTCCGAGATGCCCTGGTGAGCGGGCAGGAGATGGGCGCGGCCCTTTCTGCAAAAGTTATTTTAAAAATGAAAGCGGCAGGAATAGCAGCGAACAGCTCCGTGGTAAATAAAGAAGAAAGAGTAGCACGCCGGGGAAGATAAGAAGAAAAGTTTTTTAATACTGATATCACTACCAATCACACTCTCAAAGAATTTCAAAGCATTCTTTACAAAATTTTATCGCTTTCCGTTTTCAAAGTATAAAGTATAAGTATCTTGCGATTTCAAGAAAGGTTCTTTTTACTTTTTAAAAAACTTAGACAGAAATGACAGCGGAAACTACACTTGCTAATAAGCACATATCGTTTGAAAAAATACCTACAGTTATTTACAAAGACGCAGAACAGCCTTCAGTAGCTGTGGCTAGAGAGATTGCAGATATTATTACACAGGCAAACGCGCAGGGAAGAAATGCGGTGTTAGGATTAGCAACAGGCTCTACTCCCAAAAAAGTCTACAAAGAACTGATCCGGTTGCACAGGGAGGAGGGCTTAAGTTTTAAAAATGTCATCACTTTCAATTTAGATGAATATTATCCTTTAGAGCAGGAAGCAATGCAAAGCTACCGCCGTTATATGAAGGAAAACCTTTTTGATTATATTGATATTGCTCCCGAAAATTGTCATGTTCCTGACGGTACTGTTCCACAGGAATTGCTAAAGGTCTATTGCGACAACTACGAAAAGAAAATAGAAGAAGCTGGTGGGCTGGATTTTCAATTATTAGGTATTGGTAGCAATGGTCATATTGGCTTTAACGAACCAGGGTCACACATCAATTCGATCACCCGGCTTATCACACTTGATTTTGTAACACGTGCTGATGCAACTTCTGAATTTGGTGCGCTCGCTAACGTCCCTAAGAAAGCTATTACCATGGGTGTCAGCACTATTTTGAAAGCTAAGCGCATCATTTTACTTGCTTTGGGAGAACATAAGGCGCAGATAATTCACAAAGCTCTCGAAGGCCCGGTTACCGAATTTATTCCTGCGTCATATCTTCAGGGGCATAGCAATACGCTGGTTGTGATAGATGAGGCTGCATCTGCGGAGCTAACCCGTAGGAAAGCGCCATGGCTCATAGAAAATGTTTTGTGGGATGTTGCAATGATTAAAAAAGCAGTGATCCACCTGGCGCTGGCTGTCGGCAAACCTATCTTAAAGCTCACAAATAACGATTACAATGAGAATGGATTAAGCGAACTATTGGCATTATACGGGCAGGCTTATGATATTAATATTAAAGTTTTTAACTGGCTGCAACATACAATAACAGGATGGCCGGGCGGCAAGCCAAATGCAGATGACACAAACCGCCCCGAACGCGCTAATCCGGCAGTAAAAAGAGTTTTAATCTTTAGCCCCCACCCTGACGATGATATCATTTCTATGGGAGGAACTTTTCAACGCCTAGTAGATCAGGGGCACGAAGTTCATGTTGCTTACCAGGTGTCAGGAAATATCGCAGTAGCAGACGATGAAGCATTGCGTTTTATAGAATTTGTTGTGGATTTTAATAAAGAGTTTAATATTTCAGATAACGAGGTTATTGACATTTATAAAAAAGCCGGTGAATTTCTAAACAGAAAGGAAAGCGGTGAACCTGATTCGAAAGAATTAAGATACATAAAGGGAATTATAAGAAGAGGAGAAGCTAAAAATACGTGCCGGTTTGTCGGCGTTCGTCCCGAAAATATTCATTTTTTAAACCTTCCCTTCTACGAGACCGGGTTGGTTGAAAAAAAGCCTCTGGGAGAGGAGGATTATCGCATAGTGATGGACGTTATTGAGAAAGTAAAACCTCACCAAATCTACGCGGCCGGCGATCTTGCGGATCCTCATGGTACACATAAAGTTTGTCTTGACGCGATTTTTGAGGCAGTGCGTCGATTAAAAAATGAGGATTTTATGAAAGATTGCTGGGTTTGGTTGTACAAGGGAGCGTGGGCAGAATGGGACATTGACCTGATCGAAATGGCAGTTCCTATGAGTCCTGACCAGGTGCAGAAAAAGAAATTTGGCATATTTAAGCATCAGTCTCAAAAAGACGGGGTTGTATTTCAGGGTAGTGACTCGAGAGAATTTTGGAAAAGGTCAGAAGATCGAAACAGGGCTACAGCAGAGCTATATAATAATCTGGGGCTTGCCGAATATGCAGCAATGGAAGCATTTGTAAGATGGAAATTCTAAAACTTCTATAAATAATACTGGTGAGGATTTATTAAAGTAATGAATCTTCACCAGTTATAATTTTTTGTAGACTGCGGATGCTCCTTAATATTCAATAAAAATTAGAAACCATATATGCAACCTGAAATCGGTATAAAATCAGCAAATCTATCTGCAGTCGCGCACGAGCTTAGCAAAGTGTTGGCTGATGAATTTGTCTTGTATACAAAAACCCGTAATGCTCATTGGAATATTGAGGGTCCTAATTTCCATAGCATGCACCTTTTTTTCGAAAGCCAGTATCAGCAACTTGAGGAAATGATTGATGAAGTTGCAGAACGTATAAGAATGCTAGGGCATGATGCTCCCGCATCTCTTAAACAATTTTTGGAGCTAACACATCTTACAGAGATGTCTAGAGACAAAAATGATAGCGAGGGTTTTATTAAGCAATTATTGTCTGATCACGAAACGATCATCATTCACCTTCGCGAGAATGTGAACCGTTTTGCAGATGATTTGAAAGATTCGAGCAGCAGCAATTTTATTACCGGTTTTATTGAAACACACGAGAAAATGGCGTGGATGCTTCGCGCCCATTTAAAATGATTAGAGAAGCTGCATTTTTCTAATTGGAAATGGGTATGGAATATAAAAGGCGGTAAGGATAAAATGAGATAGGCATAGAATACCTGTCAGTAAAACTCGTTTCAGTTAGGCTACCCTCTGCTTACTTTTGAATTCAAATTCTTCAAAAAGTTCCGGATTATCTCCTCTTGAAAGCCTGAGCCTTAAGGTCAAATAAAAATTTGTTATGAGTAAAAACGGATCGCGAAGAAGTTTTCTAAAACTTTCTACTTTGGGAGTCGGCGGTTTGCCTTTTTCATCTTTTGGATCTGATCTAAACTATAAGTTGGAATCTCACAAAGGCCAGGGCGAAGTTGACAAAAAATTAAATATAGTTTGTGTGGGAGCACATCCTGGTGATCCGGAATTTGGATGTGGCGGCACATTAGCAAGATATGCGGATGCGGGACATAATGTTAGTGTTATCTACCTGACACGCGGCGAAGCAGGCGATCCCTCTAAAACCTATAGCGAATCAGCAGCATTAAGAACAAAGGAGGCAGAAACGTCTTGTAAGATTCTGAAAGCTAAAGCACTATTCGGAGGCCAGATTGATGCAAATACAGAGTTAAGCAAGGGAAGTATTGATAAAATTACGCAGCTTATTCTATCACAGAAGCCAGATATTCTTTTTACACATTGGCCTCTTGATACGCACCCTGATCATCAAATTGCAGGTTTGTTAGCCCTCAATGCATGGGTAAAGTCTGGTCAGCAATTCTTCTTGTATTATTACGAGGTAAATACAGGAAGTGAAACACTTGAATTCAAGCCGACAGAATATGTTGACATTTCAGCGGTAAGGGAAAGGAAAAAGGCTGCAATGTTTTCACACAAAACTCAAAATCCTGAGGAAGTGTACGATACTTTTTTTAAAGCAATGGAAGAATTCAGGGGATTAGAGGCGGGAGTGAAAGCAGCGGAAGCGTTTATTTTATCTAAAGTAAAAAATGAAAGGGCCAATATAATCGGGCTTTAAAAAATAGTTTAATGGAAAAAAAGGGTCAAAAAATAACACTTAAAGGTCAAAAATAGTTGGTAAAATCTGCTTAAGCTTTTGCGTGGTATAGGTTTCAATTGGATAAATTGGAAGCCTTTTCAATTTCTCTTCTTTATGTCAAAAAAAATCTTGCTGGGGCTGTGGTAGTAATTTGGTCATTAAGTGGGGCTTTCAGAAGGGAAAGCAACGATACAAGTGTAAGAATTGTGGACTGCTTTTTACATGGGCTAATAAAGGGGTAAAAGATAAGAATAGTTGGGTATGGTTTACCAGATGGATATTGGAACGTCGTACTTTGAAGCAACTATCCCAACAAAGCAAGTTGCCAAGAAAAGCTCTTCAAAAGCTTTTTAAAAAGTTCCTTTCTTCTGCGCCAACAATATCGATAGTAAGTAAAAAATCTGCTCACATCCTCATTGATGCTACCTATTTTGACGGTAATCGATGCCTGCTTATATATCGGGATAATGATTTGCGTTTTACCCAGTTGTTCAGGTTTTCTGACAGGGAACGTTACAGAGAGATAAAGGAAGATCTAAAGAACCTTAACAAGCTTGGGGTAGATATAGAAAGCATTACTTGTGATGGCCACAGGGCAATGCTCAAAGCAATAAAAGAAGTTTATCCTAAAGCTAATGTTCAGCGATGTTATGTACACGTGCAGAGAATGGTAAAAGCGTGGCTGACACAGCATCCCAGACTTCCTGCATCAAAGCAATTGAGGTTTCTATGTGGTTTAATTCATCATATCAAATCTCCCATTGAACAACAAATGTGGACAATAGCTATAAACAGCTGGTACCAACAAAATCAAACGATTATTAACGAAGGTATTTAATCCTTATAGTGGAAGATGATGGTATAGGCATAAGAAACTAAGACAATCTGCTTCTATGGTAATTCATGCCCTGCCCGATCTGTTCCATCACATAAACAATCGATCAATACCAGGAACTACTAATGCTCTAGAATCTTTCTTTGCTCATCTCAAAGGACACCTGAACGTTCATCGAAGACTTAGCTATAAAAACAAAATGAACTATATCAAGTGGTATCTGCATTTAAAAAATAATCAGCAATGAGTTTTTTTAGCCATGATAGATACCGATAAGTAAAATGGAAAAAGGAGCCAAAGCTCCTCTTCCTATTATCGTACATCTACTGATCGTATTGCTGACAAGTTGCTCTCCAGCAGAGCCTGCTTCCTCTTCCAATCAGCAGGCTAAAATTAACCATCATTCTTAGCAGTTTTACCAACTATTTTTGGCCTTTATACCAAAAATAAGCTGCGTTTATGGCAGCTTATTTTAACCAGGTTCAGCATAGAAAATCTCACTTTTCCTATAGGTTGTTTTTAATCTACTTTCGCATAAATTCTTCCGCCGGTAATGTTAACAGTCTGACCAGACGAGTTTTGCGCTGTGCCGCTGAAAGTGGCTACGACTGTTCTCGTTGTCGGGTCATAACTCTTTATATTTATCTCAATATTTACATGAGGTCTTATTGTAAAATCGGCCTGGTAATAGGACGGTTTTATAGTTGTATCGGTATTGTACAAATAAAAATCGGCATTTGCTGAGTCTGTGTTATAAATACCCGTCTGGATAGCGCCTCCTGGTAGCAAAACATCTAACTGGAATAAACTATCGGTTCCAGGGAAAGAAATCCCGTAAAAGCTTAAAGCAGTCGCAGTATCACCTGATGGTAGTTGAATTACATGAGTAAGACCGGTGTCGATAAAGCCGTGATAGAAGTTGCCGCCTTCACTAAACTGCCAGGCAGAGTCAAGTGCCGGCTCAGCCGCAGTAGTTACAGTAACGACAAAACTGCATGAAGTGCCACCTGCATTTATAGGTATAGTGGTCGTTCCGGTAGCAGTCGGAGTACCTGACCCCTGAAGAGTAATTGTCTGCAATCCTGTTGAAGAAATCACGCCTTGCCCCGCAAAACTAATTCCATTGGTGACACCTGTATTTATAGAATAAGTGCCCACGCTATCAACATTTACTTGTATACTTACCATATTTGCCGGGGTCAGTGGAACGCCCTCTTCGTAGTCTCCCTGAACGTTAGCATTTGAACAATTTCCCGGAGAGCCGGCAAGGCTATAAGTAGCAGAAGGGCCGTTGGCACTTGGCGAAATGGAAACTGAAAACGAACAAATACTGGTATCAAATGCAACTGAAAAATTTGTAATTTGTGCCGAAACAGGGATTCCATTTCCCTGAAGTCTAATACTTTGTAAACCTGGATTGACGGCATAACCGGAGTCCTTGAAGGAAATGCCATTCGCAGCATTTGTTTCAATAACATATTTGCCGGTTTTAGTAAAGTTAACCTGAACGACAACATAGTTGCTGTCAATTAACGCACTATCAGCGATATAGTTTCCCATCACTGCGATGGGCATACAACCTCCGGAGTCATTTTTTAAAGTTCCTGTTGCGGAAACATCAGGAAGACCTTCATAACTAAATTCCTTTTGGCATCCTATAAAAATAAAAACGGCTCCTAAGACTATTGCTAAATGCTTCAATGCTTTCATTTGACAAAGAAAAAGTTTTTTTACTAATAAAATTACGCTGCCACGAATTGATAATGATAAACAACTACAGTAATGTCAAATTATTAGCCTAAAACAAAACCAATAACTTTTCTTTAAGAAAAGAGGTGCATTTGAAAACAATCTTTTAAATAGACAAAAAGTTATCGATAGTAGATCTTCCAACGGCTGATATAAAGAGTCGATGGCAACGGATCAGAAAGTTCGGCTTTTATAAAACCTATATTTTTCGCGTAATAAAAATTACCTGTTGCTATCGTTTCGTACACGCCGGTAGACGAGGGCTGAAACATATATTCCTGCTTCACCTCAATTACGCTATCAAGAGTTGTATTACCTATTGTCGCCTGAATATCTTTTCCTTCGATTGTAAAAACGATTTTGGCTTTTCCTGGAACAGATTTTCGAATTGCATCAACCTCGGGAGACTCCCATGTACTGCCTACAGGAACATTATCTTTTAGAAATATATAATCGACTTTATTTTGTATCGTGTCATACAAAGCATCTTTATGCAGATAGTCATAAGTGTGATATTCGCCGTCACCTTTCCTGAAGTAACTTGTATCAAAGCTGCCCGAGTGATCTGAGATAAAAGTGCGGTAGGTGTTTCCCTCAATAGTAGCATCGGTGTTAGATACTGCAGTATGAATACTGTCAGATGTTGAAAGATCGCTCTGGTATGTCCAGTTGCTGCTGTCGGAGGTAGGAAAATAATCAGCCGATGTTATAGGTGGCACTATCAGCGGAGGTACCGTATCGGTTACATTCACTACAAATGAACACGCACTTGTATCAAAAGTAACTGCGAAAATGGTTTGCTGTACCAGCACCGGTTTCCCTGAGCCTTTTAATTTAATGTTTTGAAGACCGGGTACCAGCGCATAACCAGAGTCATGAAAATAGAAACCATTTGCCGTGTCAGTGATTACTCTATATTTTCCCGGAGCAGAAAAATTGATCTGAACTTCGACGTAATTACTATCATTAAGGATTGTGTCCCGCACGTAATTTCCTTTTACGTTTATAGGTTGACAGTCACCGGAAAGGCTTTTTAAAGTGCCTGAAGCGTTACCTTGTGGCAAGCCGTTTTCGAAACTCAATTCTTTTTTACATGCTGCAAACAGCAGAATCGCTCCTAATACTATTGCTAAATATTTTGTTGTTTTCATATTTGTTGAAATAGAAAAGATTTGACAAAAATTTTTCTAAGCTATAATTTTTGTCAAATCATCAACAAAAGAACCGTGTTAATATTATTGCATAATTTATATTAGGATCCCCTGGTTGTTTTTGAGATTCTCGTTTTTCAGGATGGACGAAATATTCGTTAAAGTGACGACAGATATCTCGGTAAGGGCTTCGCGGGTAAAAAAACCCTGGTGTGCGGTAATTAAAACATTTGGAAAACCTATCAATCTTGATATAACGTCGTCTTCAATAATTCCTGAGGAAAGATCTTTGAAGAAAAGCTTTTCTTCCTGCTCGTATACGTCTATCCCAACGTAGCCTAATTTTCCTGACTTTAATCCTGCAATCACCGCTCTTGTATCTACCAAACCTCCACGGCTCGTATTAATAAGCATTACGCCGGTTTTCATCATGCTAATCGTGTCGCTATTGATGAGATTGGGGGTTTGTTCGTTTAGAGGCGAGTGTAAAGAAATGATATCACTTTGCTGAAAAAGGTCTATAAGAGGAACAAATTTGACGCCTGATGCTTCCATTTCTTTATTTGCAATGATGTCGAAGGCAAGAACTTTGCAACCAAAGCCAAGAATAATTTTACAAAATGCTTTTCCGATATTTCCGGCTCCTATTACGCCTACCGTTTTGCCGTGCATGTCAAACCCCAAAAGACCATTTAGCGAAAAATTTTGTTCACGGATGCGATTATAGGCTTTATGTGTCTTTCTGTTTAGTGTAAGTATCATAGCCACTGCGTGTTCGGCAACTGCTTCTGGCGAGTATGCCGGCACCCGACAAACTGTGATGTTGTTGTCCTTTGCAGCTTCTAAATCAACATTATTGAAGCCAGCACATCTTAGTGCAATAATTTTTACTCCTTTCAAAGCAAGGCATTCGATTACTTCTTTGTTCACCACGTCGTTTACAAATACACAAACAGCTTCACTTTTAGCGACCAGGCCAACCGTTTTTTCATCCAAACACGCTTCAATAAATTCTAATTCAAATCCAAAATCTTCGTTATGTTTCTGGAAAAATTCTTTATCATATAACTGGCTGGAAAAGAACGTGATTTTCATAAATAAGCAGTAGTGGATAAAAAATAGGATTAAATATCCAGGGGCGGAATCGTATAAACTCCCTAAAAGAAATTTTACTTTTTATTGATCAATTCATGTTTATTAGTCGTCAGCGTGTAATTGCTGAATCAAATGGCGACACCTCAGCCTGCTTTTCTTTTACTTCCTTAGCTTCTTCCCTGGCCTTATTTTTAAAAAAGCCTTTTAGTAAAAAATTATGCTGCACAGCTTCCAGATCTTCATCAAGCTTTATACTTGCACTTTGAAGATTTCTTAGCGTTACCCTGATATTTGCTGCCGCATCTTCGTCGTGCAGCAACATCCCTACAGGTGTATTTCGGTTGTTTAGACTGGTACTAAGCCCGTTGGTCGTATTGTTTAAATTATTTACAACACTGTTTGCTGTTTCAGCAATCTCCTGCATTTGTGCTGCTGTTGCTTTAAGGCGGTTAAAAACCGTTGTGTCTGTTACGAGGTCGTTGGCAAGAGTTCCTTTTTTGTGAAGGCCTGAAGCATAATCAGCAACTGATGAAGTCATTCTCTGCACATTGGAAGATGATTTTTTAAGCATCGCCATAGTCGCCTGCAACTCATTTATAAGTTTGTCATCTGTTAGTAATCGTCCTGCAGTTCCCTTTCCTTCTGCAATTCCCCTGCTTATGACCTTAAAATCATTTGTGATCTCAAGCAGGTTTTTGTTGTTCGATTGTAAAGTGTTCATCATTTCATCCGGATTTACAGCTTTCTCAACACCAATAATATCGCCGTTTTCTACTGATGGAGAGTTTCCGGCACTAGGGTCAATTACTACAATTTTGTTTCCTATTAAACCTTCAGAACTGATTCTTGCCTTTGCATTTTTTCTGATGTATTGTTGCGAGTTGGCTTCTATACTCATATCCACTTCTACCTGCGACCTGCCATAGAAGGATATCTTTTTCACAGTGCCTATTTTTACCCCTGAAAACCAGATATTATTGCCTTTTTGTAATCCGTTGATGTCGTCAAAAACTGCTCTTATGACTACCGATTTTTCAAATGTTTTATGCTGACCACCCAGTGTAAGAATTGTAACAATAAATATTGCAACACCTAAGAGTATAAAAATGCCGACGATTACAGCTCTTGAATTTTTTGTAGATTTCATCTTTAGTCTATAAAGTTATAATTATAAAAACTTTTAATTCTTTCTTCGTTACTATTAAACACTTCATCAAAAGTTCCTTGTTTTACAAACTTTCCATCTAATAGCATTGCAACCCTGTCACCGGTACTTTTTGCACAGGTAAGGTCGTGTGTTATTATGATAGAACTTGTTTTAAAATCGCTTTGCACCCTATTGATGAGATTGTTAATCTCAATACAAGTAATCGGGTCTAATCCTGCAGTTGGTTCATCATACAGCATGATCTCGGGTTGCAGAATAAGCGTCCGCGCAATACCTATCCTTTTTCTCTGACCACCTGATAACTCGGATGGCATCTGGTGTTTAGTCTGTAAAAGTCCAACCGCCGAAAGTACCTTTTCTATCGCGTCCTCAACTTCTTTACGTGTTAAATGCTTGCGGTTTCTTACAAGTGGAAATTCCAGGTTTTCCCTTACCGTCATACTATCGTACAAAGCGCTGTTTTGAAACGAGAATCCTAACTTCAGGCGTAATTCCAGTAGTTGCTTGTCATCCAATTTATCTACTTCCTGTCCTAAAACATTTACCGTACCCCGGTCTTGTTTTAGCAGTCCTGAAATAATTTTTATTAAAACAGATTTTCCTGTACCTGAACGGCCCAGAACCACAACGTTTTCTCCTTTGTACAGATCAAGATCTATTCCCTGCAACACGTGATTACTTCCAAAAGATTTGTACACATCGCGTATCGTAATAACCGCTTCTTTTTGTCCAGTTCCTGTTGTTTGATTCTCCATAAGTTATTTAATAGCATTAGCAACTTGCACAATAAGAATTTCTTCAACAAAAATTAAAAACATAGAAATAACGACTGAGGAGTTTGCCGCTTTTCCCACTCCTTCCGTCCCTGATGTAGCGTGATAGCCATTGTAACAACCTACAATTCCGATCGTAAAACCATAGAATAAGGCTTTCGTTAGCGAAGCGAAAATATCAAGAAAGGTTATTTTAGAAAATGCCTGTTCAAAAAAGGTAATAAAGCTCGTAGCTTCATTGGCATGTACATTCAGATAAGCACCAAACATAGCGACACCGCCTGTGTAAAACGTGAGCACAGGAATCATTAATGTGGTCGCAAGCACCCTGCTTACCACTAAAAACTTAAATGGATTGATAGCGGAAACCTCCATTGCGTCTATTTGCTCGGTCACTTTCATAGAGCCGATTTCTGCGCCGATATTCGATCCTACTTTTCCTGCTGCGATCAGTGCAGTAACCAGGGGAGCGAGCGCTTTTATAATAGCTATTGCAACTAGCGAAGGCAGCCACGAGGTGGCGCCAAATTCAGAAAGGGAAGGCCTTGATTGTTTTGTAAAAACAAGCCCGGTTATAAAACCAGTAAGTGATATTAATGGCAGAGAATTTACTCCTACTTCATAACACTGCCTTATGATTTCTTTTGCCTCGTAAGGTGGACGTAATACTTCTTTAAAGAATCTTAAAACAAATTTTGCTGAGTCATACAGACCCGTAAAAAATGAATCCATGCCTTTGGTAAGTACATATTCTCTTGGTTGCTTTACATTCATGTCTGTAACTGTTATAAGGCCTTATATTAATTTGCGAAAGTAACCCAACTGTTTAATCTTTTAAAGTTAGATTTCGTTTTCACGACTTAAGGATTGCTTTAAACTTCCGGTCTATCCCGCTTATTTGTTCGCAAATTGAAAAAAGTCTCAAAGTTGGTTGAGATCAGATAGTAAAAAAAGAAAGCCGCCGCATCACGTGCCCTTTTAAATGACAAATTAAAATAATAATTGTTTTTTTTACCTTTTTACTACTATTTCACCCTGACGAACAAATAGAGTGTAGTAAAACTTCCCCATTAGTACACTGGGCCTCGTAAAAATTTTTCGAGAAGAGTTTTGATAAATATGTTAAAGAAAGTTTGTAAGAATAAAACTATCAATACTAATTTTTGTCCTTAAAAAATACCAAGTCAGATTCCCTTTATTTTTGTTACAAACTAAAGCATCATATCCTCACCTTCCATATTAGAAAATCCGATTGAGTACCTCAAAGGCGTAGGGCCGCTTAGGGCAGATTTATTAAAAAAAGAGCTGGGTATTTTTACGTTTGGAGACCTTCTTGAGCATTTTCCGCTCCGGCATATTGATAAGACCAAAGTCAATTACATTGGCGAAATTTCCCCGCAGACAGATTATATTCAAGTCGCCCGGGATAATTGAAGATATTGTTATTTTAGGCGAAAAAAGAAGTAGAAGATTAGTTGCACGATTGAGAGACAAAACGGGCATCTTAGAGCTTACATGGTTCCAGGGTATTAGCTGGATTGAAAAAAACATTGAGCAGGGTAAACCTTATATCGTTTTTGGAAAAGCAGGTTTTTTTAATGGAAAACCACAGATAACACATCCGGAGTTAGAGCCTTGGTCTGCTGCAGCTAATGACGGTAAAAACTGTTTAGAACCGGTATATCCTACGACAGAAAAATTGAAAGCGAAAGGATTTAATGGAAAGCAGATAGGCAAACTGACTGCAGCGTTAATAGGAATGATTCAACCAAAGGAGATACAGGAAAATATACCGCCTTCGGTTCTTGCAAAACTACAACTGATGGACAGGTTTGCTGCCTATTCTGTAATTCATTTTCCTAAAACTATCGAAGAATATGAAGCCGCGGCATATCGGCTGAAGTTTGATGAATTTTTTATTTCCCAGGTGAGACTAAGCTTAACAAGATTAAGCAGGCATAAAAATAGTCTTGGAGCAATTTTTAGTAAAGTAGGCACGCTTTTCAATACATTTTATAACAGCTATTTGCCTTTTGAATTAACAGGCGCACAAAAAAGAGTGATAAAGGAAATACGTGCAGATACCGGTTCAGGAAAACAAATGAATCGATTATTGCAGGGAGATGTAGGTAGTGGTAAGACGATTGTCGCCTTATTAACCATGTTGCTTGCCGCAGACAATGGCTTTCAAAGCTGTCTGATGGCACCTACAGAAATTTTAGCCACTCAGCATTTTAAGGGTTTAAGCGAATTGCTTAAAAATATGCCGGTAAAAATCAGGCTATTAACAGGCAGTACTAAAGCGGCTGAGCGAAGGGAAATATTACAGCAGTTAGCTGAAGGTTCTTTGCATATGATAACAGGAACTCATGCATTGATAGAAGATCCGGTTGTTTTTAAAAATCTTGGATTATCTATTATTGACGAACAACATCGTTTTGGAGTAGCTCAAAGAGCAAAGTTGTGGGCAAAGGCAAAAATCCATCCTCATGTGCTGGTAATGACTGCCACACCTATACCGAGAACGCTGGCAATGACGGCTTATGGCGATCTCGACTACAGCGCGATGGATGAACTGCCGCCGGGAAGAGTTCCCGTAACTACAGTTCATCGAAATGAAATGCAACGGGTGAAGGTTATGGATTTCATCAGGTCAGAAATAGATAAAGGACGGCAGGCATACATTATTTTTCCTTTGATAGAAGAAAGTGAAAAACTGGATTACGAAAACCTGATGGATGGATATGAGCATGTAAAAGCTTTTTTTCCTGAGCCTAAATATTGGATAAGCATGTTGCATGGTAAACAACCTTCTGATATAAAGGAAAGCAATATGCAACGGTTTGTAAAAGGAGACACGCAAATAATGGTAAGCACAACTGTAATTGAGGTTGGTGTCAATGTGCCTAACGCCTCTATAATGGTGATTGAAAATGCGGAAAAGTTTGGCCTTTCGCAGCTACATCAATTAAGAGGCAGGGTAGGAAGGGGAAGTGAAAAAAGCTACTGTATATTACTGACGAGTAAACTGAATAATGACGCACGCGAAAGGATAAAGACAATGTGTTCTACCAATGACGGGTTTAAAATAGCGGAAAAGGATCTGGAATTAAGGGGTCCGGGCGATATTGAAGGTACACGACAAAGTGGTGCATTGGCGTTTAAGCTTGCTAATATAATAAACGATAAAGACATATTAATGGTGGCAAAAACTGAGGCTGAAAGTGTGTTGGGTAAAGACGAAACCCTATCTTCTCCTGAAAATATTAGTTTGAAAAATTATCTGTTATTGCAAAAAGGAAAAACAATCTGGAGTAAAATTTCGTAGGTAAGCCGGAGCATTTTTAACAAAAAATACATTTTGCTATGCATAGTTTTATTTCAGAGATAAGTTGTAACTTTTAAAAAAATTAGGAATTGAAAAGATATATTTCAATTGTTATCACAATTGCTTTCTTTTTTAATACAATAACATCCTTTTGTCAATTTGCTAATCTTGAATTTATCGAAAATAAAGGTCAATGGGATAGTAAAGTAAAGTTTAAGGGCGTTATGAATAACGGAGCTTTTTTTCTTACTGAAAAAGGCTTTCGGGTTTTGCAAAATAATGCTGATGATATTCGGAAGATTTCTAATTTTCATGGGGTTTCTTATGCAACAACTTCTGTTCCTGAAAAAAACATTGCTGCCAGATCCGTTGTTCCCTCTCACGATAAAGATGATATAACGGTTCGTTCTCATGCCTATGATGTACAATTTTTAAATGCTCAAACTCCTGTCGTTTCATCTGATAAGCCCTTAAGTTCGTATAATAATTATTTTATTGGAAAAGATCCGTCTAAATGGAAAGCCAATTGCCGCATTTACCAAACGGTTACTTATCAGAATATGTATCCTGGTATAGATGTAAGATACTATACCAGTGAAGGAAATCTTAAGTACGATATTATTGTGCATCCGGGAGCTGATTTGTCATCTCTCGTGATGAAATATGACGGAGTGGACGGATTGCAAATAAAGAATGAACAGCTCGTCATTAAAACGTCAGTTACTGAGGTTCACGAGTTAGCACCGTATGCTTACCAGGTAATTGATGGCGTTAAAAAGGAGGTGGGATGCAGATTTAAAGTATCGGGTAAAACCGTAAAGTTTACCACAGAAAGTTATTCAAAATCTTCGTTACTCATCATTGACCCTACACTAATCTTCGCAACTTTTACCGGCAGCAGCGCAGACAACTGGGGGTATACCGCTACCTATGGCCCAGATGGCAGCTTTTACGCAGGTGGAATCGTATTCGCAACAGGCTTTCCCACAACTCCCGGAGCTTTTAGTACCAATTATAACAGCGGAGCTAATGACGAAGAAGGTATTGGAGGATACGATATCGGGTTAATTAAATTTAGTCCCGACGGCTCTACCCGGGTTTATGCAACTTACCTCGGTGGAAGCGGTAACGAGCAGCCACACAGCCTTGTCGTAGATGCCCAAAATGAGCTTGTAGTAGCAGGCCGTACCAATTCATCTGATTACCCCACTACGGTTAATGAGACTGGTGGTGGCAGTTATGATATAGTTATCACCAAATTAAACGCTTCCGGAAGTGCTTTGGTCGGGTCGAGGCGTATAGGCGGCAGTAAGTGGGACGGCGTAAATATCAAGCCGAAATATCCCTTATCGGCTTCTATCGAAAGCATCAGAAGAAACTATGGGGATGATGCCAGGAGCGAGGTGATCATTGATGGCGCCGGTAATATTTTAATTGCGTCAAATACTCAATCTTCTGATTTCCCCGCAATCGGAGGTGTTTTTCAAAAGACTTTTGGCGGCAAACAAGATGCGGTTTTGATAAAAACTACACCTGATCTTAAAAATATTCTTTTTAGCACTTTTCTCGGAGGAAAAGGTAACGAAGCAGCTTTTGTGCTTGCTATCAATCCTACAGACAATAATATTTATGTAGGAGGCAATACCGACAGCGCTGATATGCCCGGTGACAAGACAAATACGTTACACCCAACTTACCAGGGAGGGGCGACAGACGGGTTTGTTTCTATAGTTTCTCCCGACGGTAGCAAACTAATCAAAACAACGTTTATCGGCACTTCGGCCGTGGATATGTTATATGGGATACAATTTGACAAATTTAGCTTTCCTTATATTATGGGAACTACGACAAGTGATAGCTGGCCGGTGGTAAATGCAGCTTTTTCGCAGAGTAAGGGCAAGCAATTTATTGCGAAGCTTAAGCCTGATTTGTCTGCTTATGAATACTCGACCGTTTTTGGAACAGGCAGTAAAGAACCTAATATTTCACCAATTGCTTTTTTGGTCGACCGGTGCGAGAATGTCTACGTGTCTGGTTGGGGCGGCCAGGTGGATACGAAAGGGGGTTATGCTTCTGCCGGAACGGCCGGCTTAACAGTAACTCCCGATGCTATACAATCTTCTACTGATAATAGTGACTTTTACTTTTTTGTATTAGAAAGGAATGCTGCTGGTCAATTATACGGAAGCTTTTTTGGCCAGAGCGGAGGTTTTGGTGAGCATGTCGATGGAGGAACCAGCCGGTTTGACCGTAATGGTGTAATCTACCAAGCGCTTTGTGCCAACTGTGGTCGTGATGTTTCCTTTCCTACAACTCCTGGCGTATGGTCTCCGACAAATGGTTCTGCGGAATGTAATCTTGCCGCTGTTAAAATTGCATTTAACCTGGCCGGTGTTATAGGAAGTGTAAGAGCTTCTATCAATGGGGTCATTCAGGATACTTCAGGATGTGTACCTTTAAAAGTTGATTTTGCAGATACCATAGCTGCAGGTAAAAAATACATCTGGAATTTTGGTGATGGATCGCAGGCAGTTGAGACAACTGAGCCTACTATAAGCCATACTTTTGATAATGTTGGCAATTATCTTGTAAAGCTAATTTCAATTGACAGCGCCAAATGTAATGTTGCAGACTCTGCTTTTACCCATATTAGGGTACGAACCAATAAAGTGGCTTTAGGGATTGCTTCAGAAAAACTTTTGCCCTGCGAATCCTCAAATTACAAATTTACCAACACTTCTTTTGTAACACCTTCGGGTTTAGGTTTTACAGATTCGTCGTTTACCTGGCATTTTGGTGATAATACTCCGCCTGTTGTTGCGGGTAATAATTCAATCACTCATGCTTTCCCCGGACCCGGCATATACAATGTAACACTGGTTTTAACAGACACATCTTTTTGTAATGCACCTGATTCCGTCACAGTCGTTTTAAGGATAGCCACAAACGTTACAGCCCAATTTGAAACACCTCTTACAGGCTGTGCTCCTTATGATGCAGTTTTCAATAATACCTCCGCGGGCGGACAGCAGTTTTTTTGGGATTTTGGAGACGGGGCAACGTCAACAGAAGTTAGTCCCCTGCACACATATTCCACACCCGGAACGTTTACTATTAAATTAAATGCGGTCGATTCCGGAACTTGCAATAAAGTAGATTCAACTAAAAAAGTTATTACTGTGAGTGACAAGCCCACTGCATCATATACTTATGCTCCAAACCCCCGCAAGAAAATACCCCTGTTAATTTCCTGAATAACTCTATTGGTGCCACTCATTATTTATGGCAATTCGGAGACGGTCAAACCTTGTCAGCTAATAACCAGGATCCGGTTTCTCACATATATAACGAAACGGGAACTTTTAACTCATGCCTTGTGGCTATTAATGATGTTGGCTGCCAGGATACTACCTGTCAGGATATTGTCGCAAGAGTGGTGCCTTTACTTGATGTTCCTAATGCATTTACTCCGAATGGTGATGGTATAAACGACAAAGTGTTTGTGAGAGGTTACGGTATAAACAAAATGACCTGGAGAATATATAACAGGTGGGGAGAAATGGTTTTTGAAACAATTGATAAAGGTCAGGGCTGGGATGGAACTTATAAAGGAACGATACAGCCTAAGAGGTGTATCATTATGTTTTGGCAGTGGAGTATTCTAACAAAACAAAATATGAGAAAAAAGGCGATATAACATTATTAAGATAGAAAGAAAACAGAAGAGAATGAACAAGAAATTAAATTATTGCTTGCTTTTTTTAATTGTCTTTGGCTGGCAAGCCCGGATAACAGCTCAAGACTTGCATTTTTCACAATATTTCAACGCACCTTTAATTATTAATCCTGCCAATACGGGTTTTATTCCTGACGGCGAGTACAGGCTAGGTTTAAATTATCGAAATCAGTGGGCCAGCCTGGGAAATCCATATAAAACATTTAGCGTATTTGGTGACGGACAATTATTTGGTGAAAGATTTGAAAACGGCTGGGTAGGAGTTGGAGGCGCTTTGCTGCGGGATGTTGCAGGATCAGGGGACCTAACCACTACACGTGCATTTGCTTCTGTCGCGTATCACCAGGCGTTGGGTCTTGGCAGCCTGATCAGTGCAGGTTTTAGCCTGGGATATGTAAATAAAAGAGTCGATTTCACGAAACTTACTTTCGATAACCAATGGAATGGAAAATTCTTCGATATTACCGCTCCCAGTGGCGAGCCCTTTGCGACAAACCAGGTAAATTATTTTTCTTTGCAGGCAGGAATGAACTACGCGTATTACCCAAACGAAAATACCTATCTTAATGTAGGTTTCAGCGCTTCAAATATCAACAGGCCTAATGAGTCTTTTTTTACTGATGGTTTAGTTGATACCAGGCTTGCTACGAGATTTACCACTTTTATTAATGGCAGTTTTCGAGCCGCGGATGCAGTCATTTTAAATCCTAATGTTTACGTTAGTAAAATGGCAAACGCTGTAGAAGTTGTAGCAGGAGGAACTGCGCAGCGGAACCTGGGTGGTAACGGGAACACTCAGTTGATAATGGGTGCTTACTTCCGGGTTAGTGATGCGATTATACCTGTTATAGGTGTGCAACAAAGCGGTTACAAATTTACTTTTAGCTACGATGCTACCTCTTCAGGTTTAAAACATTTTAACCAGGGACGAGGTGCATACGAAATGTCGATCGTCAAACAAGGTCTGATTGACAAATCAAGAAATATCAAATGCCCGGCGGTGAGATTTTAATAATAGAGTTTATACCAGCCCGTAACAACAATAAGATTTGTAAAAGGAATTAAAAAAGCGAGAGGACGCTTCAAAAGCATCCTCTCTCTTTATTTGGCTTTTCGATTCTAAAAGCGGAGTTTACCGTTTTATTTGGCTTAATTATTTAATAAATTATCAAAAGTTAAAGCTACATAATATAGCCCTCCGATAGTGGGACCTCCTGCATATTGTAAATAACGATGATTAAAAATATTTGAACCTCCTACTTTAATAGTTGCTTTGGCTTTAGGAACTTTTACTGAAACCTGGGCATCTATTGTACTGTAAGCCGCAACGCCTCCTGTTACCAGCGGACTTTCCCAAAGGAAAGCGTTTTGCCACCTCCAAACTACATTAAAGCCTAAATTTTTAACTATTTCACGATTGCCAAAAGACAGATTTGTTGACCAGTCAGGAGTGTTGAATCCGGTAACAAAAATATCGTTACTGGAATTAGTCTTCATCTTGTTATAATTGACATTTCCTGACAGAGTGTATTTTTTGTAGAAGTTGTAAGTAACCCCTAATGCTGATCCGTAGTTAGTATATTTATTTTTAGCATTAGTGTAAACACGATAGCGATCCTGTCCATTGCTGGCAGCGGTAGTTGGAGTTGCAACTGTTGCATCTCTGTTTCTATCCAGCATTGCCAACGCTGCGGCATCTGAGCCTACGGTTTCACCTTTTGGAACAAATACCTGCACTTGTCCTAAAAAGCCGTCATACTGATTGGTGTAAGCATCAATATCTAAAACTAATTTGTTACCAAATAAAATGCTTTTGTAACCGACTTCAAAAGAGTTTATTTTCTCAGGCCGGGCTTTTGGTAAATTAGCTACTTTAAGTAAATTTTTGTTTGCTAAAGCTGCAGAGTCGGTATTGCCTGAAGCGCTTACTGCCGCATTGTAATTAACGACAGAAGATTGAGTGTAACTGTTCTCCAGATAACCCAAACCTTCATTAATGTAAGAGAGACTTCCTACGCGTTTTACCCTTCCGTTATTTACATAAGACAAGGCTTCAAATAAAGCAGGAAAACGATAACCTTGTTGAAAGGTGAAACGGAAGTTATGTTTATCATTAACGGTATAAACTGCAGCAAGCCTGGGAGTGAATTTTGGATCAAATTCAGGATTGTAATCAAAACGAAGCGAGCCAAACAATTTTAGTTTTTCATCAAAAAATGTCTTTGTCACCTGCGAGAAAGCCCCGAACTTTTTGTAGTAAATATCTTTTCCAAAGCTTCCGTCAGCGAATGGTTGGTTACGATCAGCAATCGACCGTGAGAAGTCTACAAAATTATTTCCGTCGGGAATAATTTGATAAACTCGTGCGTCGCCACCTATCAGCAGATCAAAGATCTTTACTTGTTTAGACAAATCCCATTGTGCCTCTGTGTGATACAATCGGCTTTTTTGTATTAATGCGGCTCCGCCTGTTTCAGGAGCATCAGGTATTGTACTTGATTTGATGTCCCAGTTATTAATCTTTATAATAGTATTCTTAAGGTCCTCAAATGCTGCTGTTCCAGGTTCAACACGCCCTGCATCTGCAGCCTCCCGCGCTATTTTTGTAGCAGTAGCGAGATCAGCTCCGCTATTAATTTGTTTTACCAAAGCAGTTTTATATTTTGCTGCCCACGCATTATTGCTACCGCCACTTGCCAAATCGAGATTATCCGCAAGAGGTTTTACATTGTAAGAATTTCCTGTGTTTTCTGTAGAAATATAACTTCTGACTACATAGTTACTTCCTTTCAGTTCGAGGTGATGATTTTGCACAACAACATCGTCAAGCCTGATCTTATTTCCTCGTTGAAATACTCCGCTCATTTGGCCAATCCTGTAGGTGTATGACAATTCAGCGTTGTCACTTATACGATAATGAAGTGCAGCGTCAAACTTTAAGTTATTTACTTTCGGACTAACCAGGTCTGTTTCCCAATAACCGGTACGGGCAACACGCAAAGTTTGATTTGGTTGCCCATTGATAGTAAGCCCGCTGATAGAAACTACGTTACTTCCTGCAAGAGCATCATCACCGTACTTGTTCCAACCGTCGAGAGCCGCATTGTTTGCTCCGTTTAGTTCAGGATAGGCAGGATTTGCACTTTTAAGGTTATTTGTATTCTGATCAAGACGCGTATTGGATCTCCAGTCTGTGCCTTGCATATAACTGCCGTTTATTTTAAAAGCCCATTTATTATTGAAGGCTTTTGCGTAACGGATAGCAGTTTCCGTCAAAACGCTGGGATCGTGGTCTTTGCCATCCACATGATTTACACCTGTTTTTTGATAGATACTTAACCCCTGGTATAAAAAAGGACTTTTTGTAAGAAGGTTTGCCATACCATTAATAGCATTCATGCCATATAAAGCTGATGCTGCTCCCGGGGTAATTTCTATGCTGGCAATATCAAGTTCAGTCGGACCGATAGCGTTACCAAGAGGTACGCCTAAAGTTGCTGCCTGCATATCTACGCCGTCTACCAATTGCATAAAACGGAAATTGTTCGGGATATTAAAACCACGGGTATTAGGTACTTTAAAAGTAAGACTTGAGGTAGTCATTTGAACACCTTTTACGTTTTCCAAAGCATCATAAAAGCTTGGTGCAGGAGATTCTCTTATAGCCCTGATATCTAGTTTTTCAATAGCAACCGGTGATTTTAAGATACTTTCCGCTACCCTTGATGCTGTAACTACCACTTCTTTTCCAAGAACTGTTTGTGTAACTAAAGCAATAGACAGTTTCGAATTAAGACTTTCTACCTTAAATTCCTGCTGTTCGAATCCTATCGACGAAAAAACGAGGGTCAGGGGAAATTTATTTTTTGTTTTAATACTAAATTGTCCTGCATTACTTGTTGTAGTACCTGCTACACTTCCTTTGATCTGAACACTCACTGCCGGTAATGGTTCTTTAGTTTGCTGGTTTTCTACTGTTCCTGAAATTTCAATTAAATTGTTTCCCTGCGCGAAAGAGGAATTTATAAATGAAATAAAAAGGACAAGAAATAGAAAGCCTTGTAACGTTTGAGTTCTTTTTGCATGCATATTACCTTCCGGTAAAAATTGGTTCATTTTATCAGTTATTATTATTTTAAAAAGGTTGGAGTAATATTTAGATTAGCAACAACAGGTTGTTGTCGAAGGGGCATTTCCTAATATAAGAAAAGATATTTTTTGCATTAGTCTATCTAATTGGTGGACAAATGTATTGCACTATTTCTTATCAAGCAAATTTTTTTATCGGCCTAAGTTCATTTATTTCCAATAGATCAAAAAGCCCGGGCTAAATCACTTCAGCCGGGCTTTTAGGGTCTATTTTAATTACTTCTATAAATATTCTTTCATCTCATTGCTGTATTCCTTTGCAACACGGCCTCCTTCTACAGCAAAACCTGAATCATTGGCCGCATAAATTATCGCGCGGCTTGCATTTATCAAAATACCTCCATCATTTGTTAAGGCAGCTTTGGACACCTCTTTTAAGCTTCCACCTTGTGCACCTACTCCGGGCACAAGGAAAAAATGTTGGGGAAACTTTTTTCGGATATCGAGAAGTTGTTCCGGTTTTGTTGCACCTACAACAAACATCAGGTTGTCTGGTGTTCCCCATTCTGCAATTCGTAACATTACTTTTTCATACAGAAATTGCTCCTGAGAATCCTCTACTGAAACTTTTAGCTGTTGAAAATCTGCACTTCCCTTGTTAGAAGTAAGTCCCAAAACTATTGTCCACTTATCCGGATAATCTAAGAATGGTCTCAAACTGTCTTCGCCCATATAAGGAGCAACTGTGACAGCATCAAACCTGTAAATTTCAAAAAAAGCTTTAGCATATTGTGCAGAAGTATTGCCAATATCTCCACGCTTTGCGTCAGCAATTTTAAAATGAGTTGAAGGAATATAATCAACTGTTTTCTCTAACGTTTCCCAACCTTTGATACCCATTGATTCATAAAAGGCTGTATTGATTTTATAACTTACACAGTGTTCTTTTGTCGCATCAATTATCGCCTTATTAAATTCGAAAACTGCATCAGGATGAGAACGAAGGTGTACCGGAATTTTTGTTATATCAGTGTCAAGACCTATACATAAATAATTTTTCTTATCGATGATCTGTTTTACTAATTGCTGTCTGTTCATACGTATATTTTAAAATTTCCTGTCAGGATAATCAGTAATTATTCCATCGACACCCATTTCTTTTAATTCTTTCATTTTTGAAACGTCATTTACTGTCCAGGGCAAAATACGCATATGGTGCTCATGACAAAGTTTTACTAATGAAGGAGTTACTAAACTAAATTCAGGACTATAAATGGTTGGAGTGAAGGTTAATTTTGAAACATTTTGTTCTAAACTTTCAGAATTTTCGACCAACAAAGCAGTTTTAATGTGAGGATATTTTTTGTGTAAATATTGAAGCGTACGAACATCAAAAGATTGAATTATAGTTCTTGCTTCAATTTTTTTGTCTTTTATGATCTTCATGATTGATTCTACAAATTCTGCCGGCTCGGGATGATAAATATTATCCGTCGCAACCTTAGATTTTGTTTCAATATTATAAAAAAGGGGAGGAAGTTTTTTATTGGTGGTATAAGCCTCTACGCTATCAATAACATCTGAAAGTCTGGGTTTCGAAACTTTCATTTTTTCCTGTTGTGGAAATCTGGGATGAGGTTTCATCCCTACATCAAACAAGCTGACTTCCTGGTAAGTCATTGTAAAGATATTTAAGCCTTTCTCTTCACTTTCTGTTACATAACTGCCATTTGGCTTTGTACTTATTTCGTGATCCAGAAAAGGCTCGTGGCTGAGGATTACTTGCCTGTCACTCGTAATAACCGCATCCATTTCAAGAGTATTTACGCCAAGATCCACCGCATGTAACATTGCAGGAATAGTATTTTCGGGCATTAGACCCCTGCAGCCTCTGTGACCCTCCCAGTCAAAAGACATAGCGTCAGAAATTTTTTTTGTGGAAATACATGAAGAGAGAAGCAATGCAAAACAGGCATATGTTATTATTCTCATCGTGTTGAATTTTGTTTCATTATCATTGCAACTTGCTGTGCTTCTGCGTCTCTTTTTGCTAACTCATCAATTATATTAGCATAACTTTCTTTATCTCTGTTTTGGCTTAATTTAAATACATGCCCTATTTCTGTTACTTCTATTTCAAATGCGATGATAGCCTTCATTAGCTTCTTTACATAATCAGAAGAAAGATGTTCAACTAATGAAGGAGAGGATGGATTATTTTCGAAATGTGTAGTGATATGTTGTAAAATGTTTAATAGCGATTCTTCATTTAAAAATGTGAGAATGCCATTTGCATGCACTGCCTGATAGTTCCAGGTGCTTGCCTGCTTTGGTTCTTTATACCAACTTGCACTAACATAGGCATGGGCCGCAGTAAAAATGGCAAGAACATTTGAATTTTGAAAAAATGCTTTATAGTGATCCGTTTGCTTCCTTATATGTCCCAATAAGAAAAGCCTCTCTTCACGTTCCTCTATTAAAATCGGAATATGAGTAGCAACAGGTTTGTTATTTGCACCAACTCCGGTCAGTGTAATAAAGGGATGTTGATGCATGAAATCAATCA
>Ga0181464_1000016_pt2 | contig 28864 bp, 21 predicted proteins | sample InSIn2gowninarea_FD_119074 | JGI IMG/M metagenome (GOLD analysis project Ga0181464, IMG submission 119074) | Clean room microbial communities from NASA Spacecraft Assembly Facility at Jet Propulsion Laboratory, Pasadena, California, USA -... ...
TGCATAGATAAGGAACATAAAATTTCATTTACTTGTTGAAATTAGAAGGTCATGCTCTAACTTAGTGGGAAAGCCACACATAAACTACGAGTCTAGAGGGAGATCCTCTAGTAACTAAGTGGGAATATTCTAAAACTTTTATAAAGTCTCAATTCTATTGTATCATGTATGTAGAAGACTAGTGGATTTGGTGGCATTATTAGATGAAGAACATAAAACTTCATTTACTTGTTTGAAATTAGAAGGCCATGCTCTAACTTATTGGGAAAGCCACACATAAACTATGAGTCTAGAGGGAGTTTCTCTAGTAACTAAGTGGGAATATTCTAAAACTTCTATAAAGTCTTAATTCTATTGTATCATGTATGTATAAGACTAGTGGATCTGATGGCATTACTTCAAGTAGAGACAGGGTAAGGGTGTATAAGAGTACGCCACATAATTTAGGAATATGGAATTAATGTTGGTTATCTCTCTAAAGAAAACATACATCCTCCTCAAGTATTTGAGGGGTCTACAAAACCATTTAAACCTATAATAGTGGATGAAGCTTGTGTATAGGAATAATATCTAGAAAACATAGGCTAGAAGAAAGGGAAGTCAAGTGGTTCAAAGAAAAAGGAACACCAAAAATATTCCAAAGAAGGTAAGAAGAAATGGAAAGTGGGGAAGGAAAAGAAGGCAATGAACATAAAACATTGGTGAAAAGATCCTAGCAAGCACTATAACATTGATGGTAACACATAGGAGAAGTGTTGGAAATTACATCCAAGAACCAACCTAAAGAACTAAAAGAATGATGGGAAGAAGACAAATATCATAGCCACATATTCAAGAGATCAAGTGGAAATCAACATGGATGTGTATGAGAATATTTGCTACACATCAGTGTAGAAGGTGGTGAATCTAAGTATCCTTCAATAACATGATGAGTATATGAACAATCTCCTCCATATAAATATATAAGTCAAGAAGACAAAATTTGATGCTTTGTTCAACTCAGGATCATAGGAAAATCTTATTGCAGTAGAGCTAGTAAAAAACATAGGATTGGAAGTTTGATATCATCCTAACCCATATCCTTTGGGATGGGTAAATAAGGATGAAGAAATCAAGGTAACAAATAATGTAAAATAAAATTTGTTATAAATATTTATTTTATTGATGAAGTAGAATTGGAAGTAGTTCCACTTGATGTATGTGGAGTCGTGCTTGGGAGTCCCTATATGTACATGTAGAATGTGGTCTTCCTATTGAGATCCAATTAATATTGCCTTATTAAAGATGAAATTGCTTCATCATCAACACGCACAAGGGTAAGTCTAAAATTTCGTTGGTAAGTGTCAACCAGGCTAATAAATTCATCAATTCTAGCAAAAAGCATGTTTTACTGTTTTAAAAAGAAAACTAGTTTGTAAAAGAGTGTATGAGAGCAAAGGAATCCATGGAGGGGTGCACTAAGGAACAAATATATTCAGTAGAGGAGTTGTTATAAGCATACATAGGAGTGTTCCGAGAGCCTAAAGGAATACCACTCAAGAGGGAAGTGGAGCATGAGATCCAACTATTGCCAAACTCTCCATTACCAAACAACAAGATGTATAGGAAATATGTTATAGAAGAAAACAAGGTGAATAAGAAGTTGCAACAACTACTAGACCATGGTGTTATATGACCAATTACCCCACCATGTGGTTCACCCATTATAATTGTGCAAAAGAAGGATGAAACTTGGTTAATGTGCATTGATTATGGGGCATTAACTAAAAGTATGCTCAAGAACGTGCACCCCTACCTAGGATTGATGATATATTGGACCAATTGCAAAAAGTAAAATACTTCATGGAGCTGGATTTAAAATTAAGGTATCACCAGGTTTGAGTCAAATAAGAATATACCTAGAATATTTCCTTCAAAACTAGACAAGGCTTGTATGAGTGATTAGTCATGCCATTTGGTATATGCAATGCACTAGCTATATTCATGAGATTAAATAATGATATATTATGGCCATATCTATATTCAATTGTTATTGTTTATTTAGATGATATACTAGTATACAATGCTACATGGGATGAGCACATATCACATTTGATGCAGGTGCTAGGGACATTGAAGAAGAACTAGCTATTTGAAAATGTCAAGAAGTGTGAGTTTGCACAATAGTATTTGGTGTATTTAGGTTATATGATTGGTCGAGGAGAACTCAAGATAGGCCCTGCAAAGATGGAGGCCATCATGAAGTGGTTGGTTCCTCTAAGCGTTTCTGAGGTTAGGAGTTTTGTTGGGGAAGAAAAGTACCTAAGGAAATTCATAGCCTCATTTTCATTAGTAGCCACACCACCCCATGCCATAACAACTAGTTACGATAGTTTCAATAAGTGAAGGGTCAACTGGAGGAATTTAAGGAGTTCAAGAAGAAAATCAATCAAGGATCAATTCTTGTAGTAACTCTTATACAGTAAAATGACCTCCTCATCAGCTTAGAGGGGAAAGACATGATGATTGAAGCAATGACCAAGTTCACAAGCCTTGTTTCCAAGCTAACGTTGCCTATACACTGACAACTTGCTTCATAAAGCTTCTCAACAAGCCTAAGGGTGTGTTAGTGACCTAAGTAACTCTACTTGTTACCTCGGGGACAATGCTAGTAAACCCTAATGAGGATCTAAGGGTAAAAGGAGTGGATTGACTAAGAAATGTCCCTATATTCTCTCCTAAATCAACTCAGAAACGAAAGGAAACATCAAAGTTTGACCTATTTGGGGGATTTCTAAATCTAATGGAGTATGCAAATGGGAAAGAGCTCAAAGGAATGGCAACATCATTGCTTTTACCTAAGGAAACTCATGGAGAAACTTGGTAACCCTAACCTCGCATGCTACATAAGCAGAGCTAGGGCTATTGTGAAAAGGGTCAAATAATTTGAAAGGATAGCTTACTTGATTGTCGAGCAGAGTCTCAGACTTAAGCATAAGAAGTTGGTAAGAAGAGAAAGAGAGAGAAAGGAGCTGGAGGAGTAAGGGAAGGCTGATGCAATCGATGGATGTAATCACTCTTTCAACGTTAACATAGAACTGCAGTTGCATTGTCCACTCCATGATATTGGTACTATAATTCATTTATATGTTTATTTAATATCTTTTAGCATGAGTAGCTTAGTTATGTGCAACTAGATGTCTTTTGTATGTTTATGCATTGATTATCAAGGTTTTATGTTGTGATTACACTTGTCTTTTCTATGTGTAGGACTTGATCTGGAGCTGGCTTAGGGGACTTCCTCCTAGCTGCATTGCGCTCTCCAGCGACTCCACACGAAGGATCGAGGAAATGAATCCATGTCGCTCTGATAATTAGTTGTTGAACATGGACATGCATGTATCTTTGTGATAGCTGTAGATAATCTTACAGTTTGTCAAGGGTCTCGAGAAGACCCTTGAGGGTTCTTTCATCTTCCATACACCGTGTATTAATCGCTATAGCAGAGTTGGCGACTCCGCTGGGGACTACACTTTAGTTCCCGATTTTCCTAGAAAGTTCCTAGATCTCTCCTTCTTCCAGACCTTCCTGTACTTCTTCATTCCTTTTCTAACCATTCACAGCATTGCAACACTCTTCTTTCATTGATTAGCCCTGGATTTGATCCCCACAACCCTTTATTGAAGTGTTTTTCCTTGCTAGCGTAGGTTACCTGTGTAAATAGAGCTTTATAAAGCACTGTGGCTTCACAACTAGAGTGTTAGTGCCACTAGTAACTCTCTATGGCCTCTAGCACATAACGTTAATCACCCATTTTTTGATAAACAACAGTGTGTGTGATCTTAAAGGGTTGGGAAACTTGCTTTTGGACTGATAAGGGATCTGTAGCTATATTTTGTTTGATTCATTTGTGTCCTGAACAAATTATTTTCTTAAGAATATAGCTTTCCTTCTTATTGTTTTTATTTTCATAAAAGAAAAAATCAAAATCTTTTATTGTTTGCTACTTAGTTTGTTAGTTCTGCATTATTTGGTTTTAGTAGTTGTTAGTGAGCATTGAAAAGTTTTATCAGTTATGCGAGTGTTTTATTGAGTAGGATGCATGGAATGAATATTGATGTATGAATGACTCTCCCTTTGTAGAAGCAGTTTATTCATCGAAATTGAAAATTTACAAGCATTTTTTTTGCATGATTTGAGTCAGAGTCCCATAAAATCTTACGTCAACACCCTCACCGAAGACTTTAACAAAGTACACTTAAAATCTACCTAATAAAATCAATCAGCAACTCTTTCTAGAGTAAACACATGTTAGTTTAGGCTAGGATCTTGGGTTAGGTAGTGTGAGTAAACTGCCTAAGATCATACACCAAAACTAGTGTCATTAAAGAGAGAAATCCTTCTACACTCATACTATAGGGACCACTCCAGTAAAATCGGAGCTAAATACGAGAGAACATCAGATTGTGAGTGAAGATAGCCTACCTTTTCTTTCATCTCCTTTGGGTATTTTGTGTATCGAGGATCCCTTCGGGGATATCGAAGCTGAGTTAGGGACATGGGTATCCTGCCCACACAACGTACTGTCTATGACTATGTCCCCCACTGTAGTGTCTGTGATCTAAGGTATCCTTAGTGGCCATACTTTTAGGGACTAACATAAGGTGACTAGGGGGGCTACCCTAGTACTTAACATAGACGGACCTATTTTGTCTTCAGCTTTTGGGAGGGCGCTCATCTTCCTGAGATTACTTGGCCCCTCAATCTGAGGTTTGGGCGAAGCTCTAGAGTAACCGTAACTGTACATTCGGCCATCTCTCTCTGTTATTCATTGTGATACTAGGTTTCATCTCCAATGATCGGTGCTTATTAGACAGGGTCATTTCCCTCTGCTTGTTGATTGATTTACTTAGTGTATTTTTTATTTTTTAGGTGCCAGAGTGTTATCATTAAGACTTGAATAAACATCACTATAAAATTTACTAATAAAAATTATTGGCCACCGTGGCTACATCCGGACCTCGTCATCAATCTAGACAATTGTTAGGACTTTCCCCACTCATTGTGGAGGATCTGTCGAGCTCTAGTGAAATTGATTCCTCATCTTCGGGAAATCAGATTCCTCGTCTTTGGGAAATTAGTCTCCGAGATCTCACACAGAATTAGTTTGGACATTCAATGATTCAAGATTACCAGAGGATTTCTTTACTGCAGGATTTCTTCCTCCATACAATCCTCTGATCATGAATCTTTTGGGTCCACTCTTGGTTCCCGTTGCTTCTGTACCTCCTTTCCCTTCAATTGGAACACTTCCACCCATCCCGTCAGTGACTAATGGGTCATGGGACTTTTTGGACACTTTTGGTCCGCCACCACTTCCCTAGTTGACAGTTAATACCATACCTTTGATGGCGAACCCTGCTATCCCATTTGTCCTAGGTTCAACCCCTATCATGACACCCTCCACGAGTGGAACTCATTCTATTTCGGGTTCCACCCTTTTAGTGTCAAACCCTGTGCCTTCAACAAGTTCTACATACAATGTGTCTTATAATGTTCAATATAGCATAGTTAGCGTAGGTCCCTTCAACCAACAATATGGTTGGCATCCATTGTATAGTTCTAACCCCCAGATTCAAGTATCTAGGGGCACTCCCAATATGCATATACCGGCCAGGAGCATAATAGTTCCCCCTCCATTTTCAGGCATGCATGGTCAGTCACTGATTGACATGAACACTCCTTATGCTAGTCAAGGACTTATGGTTAGTTCTGTGGCAGGCAGGAATCCTCAAGGAGTTCCCAATCAATCCATGGGGGAACCCTATTCACAACTACAAATTAGTCAAGGGGGAACTACTTATCCTGGGGGCACTTATATCCCCCAACCCAAAAATCCCTATGGAAATCCACATTACAATACCATACCCCAAGGCACCTACTATACGACGCAACCTATGTATAATATTGGGAACAACATGATGGGGACCGCAAGGATCCTCAAGTCATATGTCATCGCCTTGGTCCGATTCAGGAGCATCAAACACTTTGCCTTTCTTGGCAACACTTGACATTTCTTACTTGTACAAACTTACAAATGACCTCATCTATCATAACTTACTCTGGCTGCCAATCCTGCATAAAATATTGACAAACATCCCTAAGTTCGAAGGGAAACAAGGGGAGGATCTGGGTACACACATCACCACCTATCATCTATGGTGTGTTTCTAACTCCATGGTGGATGATAGTATCTAGTTACATCTTTTTTCCTGCACCCTCACTAGCAATGCAGCTAAGTGGTACATTGAGTTACCATGTGCGTTAGTTAATACCTTTGGCGCTCTAGCGATGGAATTCTTAAAGAACTTCCAGCTACCCATCCGCTATGGAACTGGGATGAAACTCATCACTTCATTACATCAAGATATTGCTACCCACATCTTTAATCATATACATGAATGGAGACGTAGGTAGAGGCTAGTCAAAGCTCCCCTCCCAGACTATCTCTTAGCAGATTGGTTCTGCAAGTCTCTACTCCCCAAATCGCTAAGGATGTTTCCTTAGGTGGTATAGTCACAAAAGACAAATCCATTCATCATGCCTAGCACTTAGATCTGATATATTTGCAGTCTGGCACTCTATACAACGTAATTCGTAATGCCCCTCGCAACTCCAATGCTCCTGCTACTTAGCAACCCAGAGCGCACGCTGATGGGATTACCAACACAACCTCTGGGTCTACTGTAAAAAAACTGAGCTGTCACATTGCCCAGATGTCAGTGGACCCCTCTACCAAATCGATTACTCTTCCTACCACCACGATCAACTTTGTGTAGTCTACACAAAAACTCGATGGTAGGAAGAAGAAGAATAGGAAAAATACCACTCCTTCTGAAGAGAAATCAACAAAGTAGTCTAACCCCAAGCAGAAGGCAGTTATGCCCTCTAACGATGGAAATGATAAACCCACCAGATTCTGGTGCGAAATCTGTGCCAAAGACGACATGACCTATTGCTACCCATGTCTTCAGGAGTGCACATATTTCATTGGTAAAAAGGATATTGGCAGGATCCCTACTATCTTGAATAATCCTTTCCTTGCTCAGTAACAACAACACCGTATTGCAAACCAACCCCAACCCCAGCAAGGGGTCAATGGTGGTTCACAACATCCTTCAACTGGTGAAGGACCTTCTATCTTTTACACCTTTGAAATGGTAGACCTACAAATCAGAGCCAAATCTTATGGAGCTCCTATCGGTCATGCAGAGGAACCCTCCACAAGTCCAAACCCACCACCACCTAATGATCTTCATATCGAAAGGATGGTTTCTGACCTTGTTATTCACCCCCATAAAGGGGCACTTCGATGGACAATGCACAATACATTTTAATGTGCCGCCCAAAACTACAACATTGTAGAAGACTTGGCACAAGCGCCAATGACTATGTCAGTGCTTGAAGTATTACAAACATGTCCAGCACAAAGGAAAGCTCTGCTTTCGGCCCATAGGATTCCATGCTTGCAATTTTTGACATGGAAAAATTTAAACCTCCCCTTTCTCACTAGCTTGCATTTTAGGTGAAAATATTTTCAAAAGGTAAAGGTATACATAGAACTGTCATTGACGAAGGTGCTTCTACCTGCCTAATGTCAACTTCATGTTGGATTGCTTTGGGTTCTCCAACCCTATCCCTGTTTTCGAATTCCCTTAAAGCTTTCAACAGGCACACTTTCATCCCAAAAGGTTACCTAGCTAGCTACCATATCACCTTGTATGGGAAAATGGTAACATTGGACATCAAATTCATAGATGGAAAGCTCGACTATAATCTCTCGTTGGGTTGCAATTGGACTTATGCCATGACTGCCATTACGTCTATCGTATTTCACATCATCCTATTTCCATTGGAAGGAAAGGTAGTCACAGTGGACTAGCTGCCCTTTTGCACCCTTGATTATTCCCTGTTACCAAGTGGTTTTGTACCCTTAGTGGGTGGTGTACCTGACTCTTATGTCAATATCGGTACCAGTCTACTAAAGGGCTCTTCCTTGATGGTTTTTTTCCCTCTCCTGCCACCAGTGGTTCCACAGGTGGTCAATATGGTTTCATCCATTCCTCACGAACTGACTGATCCTTGGATCCTACTGGTGCCTTCAGAAATTGACACTTACAGAGAACAAATGCTGCTTTCACCATCTCAATTGGCCTACCAGGCCATTCAATCTGCATCCGAGTCTCTGGTCACTTTGGTCACAGCCAATGGTACCATTGTCCCTCCCATAACTGCTCCTTCTTTCGATCCCCTCAATCAAGTCCTACCTATGGACAAAGCTATTAGAGAGATCATGAGTTTAGAAGAGCGAACTTGGGAGGACTCGCACCATCATGTTTTGATATTTGATTTAGACATGATGCCTCTTCAAATCCTGTCATCTGATGCACTTGAAATCATTTCCTCACCATATATGACTATCCAAACTTTGGACTCGAAAGGAAACATGGGTAATATTTCAAAGACATTGCTCATCGATATTTCTACCACGACAGGCATCATAGAAAACATCCAGGTTGGAGCAGATTGCAATCCTGAGGAAACTGCAAGCTTCACCTACCTTTTTAAGGATTTCCACGATGTTTTCCCTTGGTCTTATGAGGAAATGCATGGCATAGACCATTCTATTGTCAAGCATGAGATCAAGAAGTATCAAGCGTTCCTTTTATCATATTTTTCTTGCTCGTTAATCCGAAAAAACCTCGATTCTCCTTCTTCCGACTCATTAAACTATCATGAAGAAGAGCAAGTGCTATTTTTATGGTATTTTTCTTGCTCATTAATCTGAAAAACCTCAAGTCTCCTTCTTTGGGCTCATTAAACTACTACAAAGAAGATATGAGCATGTTCTTTTTTGGTACTTTTTCTTGCTCTTGAATAAAAAAATCCCCTATTTTTTCATCGTTGGACTCATTAAACACATATGATGACGGTCCGAGCAAGTCTTTTTACCTCTTTTTCTAGCTCATTAAACTGAAAAATATCGATTGAGAATTCCTTTTCAAGACCTTTTTCTTGCTCATAAAACTGAAAATACCATGAGTTCCTTCTTCAGACTCGTTAAACACTTATGAATAATCTCCGAGCATTCTTTTAGGTACTTCTCTCGCTCATTAAATTGAAAAATCCCTAGTTTTCGTCACCAGGCTCATTAAAAATCTATGACAACAATATGATCACTTGCTTTTTGGGACCATTTCTTGCTCTTAAATAAGAAAATCCTCGAGTTTTTCCCTTCTTTGGGCTCGTTAAATCTATGAAGAAGGAATGAGAAGTTCTTTTACCTCTTTTTCCTTTCTCACTAAATTGAAAAAGATACTTTGACTTTTCTTCAATTGAATCATTAAAATGTTGGAAGTAATACTGAGAGGTGGGGTGAATCAGTATTATCAAGTCAAATAATTTCTTTTTCAAACCCAGATCATACACACTACTTCAGTTAGTAAAAACCACGTATATACACAAATATGTAGAAGGAAACTTGCGTATATAATGCAAACTTATAATTTACTTTATCTTTCAGATGTTGATTATTAATCTGTGTATCTGAGTCAAATAAATAGTAACTAGAACAGTAAAACAGAGCAGTAGACAATCACACAAAAGAACACAAGATATAAGGTGGAAACCCAATGTGGGTGAAAACCACCTACTGCAATTTGTCTCTATCTTCCTTTAATTAGAAACTTCCTTTCACAATGTACTGGTGCAGTCCTTTACCAGTACGCAGGCTGCAACCTGTAGAGAGCTACAACCCTCTCTCGTTTTCCAGCTTCTCCTGGAAGGGAACTACAACCCCCTTAGCTCTTGTATTAGCCAAGATACTAGTATGTAGGTGCTGGCCTACTGAAGGCTACAACCTTCTCTTTCTTCCAGGGACCTCGTTTCATAAATTTTCAGACTGGATCCATGAACATCAATCAATCATCAAGTATATTTGCATCAAACAATCTCCTTTTCCCCAATTAGCACTGAATCAAGTAAACACTTCTCTGACAGCTGTATCCAGAACACGGTGACAGTAACCACACACCAAATTCTGAACCCAGAATACTGCAACAATAAACAGAGGCAACTAGATCATAATTTAAAAGATATACGCTACTTCAACAACCTGAAACCTGCGTGCAGATCTATAAAGGATAATTCATTCTTTCAAATATTCAGACACTAATTAACCCAGATTGTCAGATTTATAGATCAAGCATGCGCCTCATATAACAGATCAAAATCATACAAAGATACTATTATTCAAGCTTAAAGATTATGACCCATCAATAGAACTTATCCTTCTTTATGCACTAAGGTTCCTCCTTCATTTAGATCCAGATCTGCACCATAACCCCAATCACAAATATTTTAGATCTTGCACTTATTAGATATTCAATTCATTCAGATGATGCTTTGCCAGATGATCTCCTTCCTTTTTTATAGTCCTAGGCCTTCCACAATACCACGGTCCAAAACCATAGGATCAAAAACTGTTGGACTAATACCATGAACCAACCATGAAAGTGCATGAGATCAACACTTTTGGATGCAATACCACGGACCAAAACCATAGGATCAAAAACTATTGGACTGATACCATGAACCAACCATGAAAGTGCGTGAGATCAACACTTTTGGATGCAATACCATGGAACAAAACCATAGGATCAAAAACTGTCAGACTAATACCATGAACCAACCATGAAAGTGCATGAACTTTTTTCTTGCATGAAGGGAATTTTTCTCTGCATGAAAGTGCGTGAACTTTTCTCTACATGAAATAAACTTTTCTCTGCATAAAAGTGTGTGAACTTTTCTCTACATGAAATAAAGTTTTCTCTGCATAAAAGTGCGTGAACTTTTCTCTACATGAAATAAACTTTTCTCTACATAAAAGTGCGTGAACTTTTCTCTACATGAAATAAACTTTTCTTTGCATAAAAGTGCGTGAACTTTTCTCTACATGAAGGAAACTTTTATCTTCATGAAAGTGCATGAACTTTGCTGCACTATAATTTATCATCTGAGATGAGTGGGTTGCCATCAAGTACAACATATGTATCATAATGCCAACAATCTCCCCCTTTGGACTTGATGGCAACAACAACCAATCACTCTCCCCCTTTGACTTCAAGGGAAAAGGGCAAACCAAGATAATCTCTTTCCTAGAGAAACATTCCGTTGCCCATACTCCCCCTGAGTACCTGCTGAAATCTCTGAAAGAGCTCCCCCTTTGTATATGCCAAGGTGTACCACTCTATCCATGCTTCCTCTTAGTACATGATGAAGTCTCTGCTCTGCTGAAGTGTGCTGTTCATGCTCCCCCTGACTATAAGCAAGTTCTGCAAAAAGATGTTTTACAAGAAGAACATGACTCTATCATAAATGACCTTCCTATCAGCAAGGACTCATACATACATCCATTTCCCAACCAAGTGGGCATACATCAAAATTTTACACATGATAAAACAAGAACATTACATCTTCATCCCAGGGATAGTGGGAAAACCAAGATAGGCCGTTACATGACCTTGACACCATAAAAGAGATACATGACATAAAGACAAAATATCTAGAGCAAGACTTATGAAAGTCACCAATAACTGATACCAGCAGCATCTGAAAATCACCATTCAGATTAGCAACCATGATTTCCTTCTGTTCTCCCTTTGCATTTGTTCCACCTGAAATCAACAACAACTGGGAACTAGAACCAAAAGCTTCTAAGATAATGCCAACAATGCATCATTAGAAGTTTATCTGCTCCCCTTGAACCTGTGCCAGATGGTCTCTGTCACACCCATATTAGACTATCTTCAACCAGAGCCTGTCCCTATTGATATCCATCAATCCTCCACATACATGACTATCTCTGCACAAACTGGCGTATGTACGCAGATCCTCCTTAGGCAACTCGCGTACACCCATTTTTCTCTGAAACAGACAAGTTTTAACAGCAAGATGATGCATCAACTACTCCCAGCTTCTGTCTGAGGTATTCAAATGTCTCCCTGGGCAGTGGTTTGGTGAGTATATCAGCAACTTGTTCCTTAGAGGGAACATATTCCAACTTGACCTTTTGTTCCAACACTTGTTCCCAGAGAAAGTAGTACTTGATTGGTATGTTCTTGGTCTTTGAATGCATGACTGGGTTCTTTGAAATGCTTATTGCACTTGTATTATCATATAAGATGGAGATAGGTGGTGTACAAGTGATTTGAAAATCTTTCAAAGTTTGCATCATCCAAAGGAGTTGAGTGCAGCAAGATGCAGCAGCCACATATTCCACTTCGGCGGTAGATAAAGCAATTGAACTCTGTTTCTTGCTGAACCAAGACACTAATCTGGAACCCATAAATAATGCTCCACCACTTGTGCACTTTCTGTCATCCACGCTTCTAGCCCAATCTACATCTGATGTCTGGAAGACCACGAACTGCCTGGTATTTGCATGCTTTCCTTATCTGTGAAAATCTTAGATGCCCCAACCTTTGGTGCCATAACCAGTGTTCATCATTCTTGCTCAAATAACATTGTTGTTGTCCTTCTTCAAATATGTATAAATTATTTGGAGTTCTTATGCCTTTGATCACTGTTTTTCCTGTATCAAGATCACGAACACTACATCCATTTGATCGAAATATTACTTCAGTTCCTTGATCACACATCTGACTGACACTTAGTAGATTATGCTTCAAGCCATCAACATACAAAACATTTCTAGCTTTGACCTTTTCTTTCAACTGAACAATGCCTTTTCCTTTTATGACTACAGGGGTATCATTTCCAAAAGAAAATTTCTTTCCCTTTTCTAAAGCACTATATGATTGAAGTTTTTCTTTATCACCTGTCATATGCTTCGAACATCCACTGTCGATGTACCATTGATTTTCTTGTCCTTCTACATAAGAAGCTATCCCACATCTTTCTAGTTGTGGTTCCTTCATTCTCCATGTTCTGGCACTTGAGGCTTGTTCTTTTTGAGTTGTTTGCCGAAACCTGCTCCTGCATTCAGAATCTTCATGACCGAAGTTATTGCAAATAGGACATTCAATTTCATTTTCAAGGGCGGAAAAATTGTTATAGGTCATTTTCGTGATCCCAGTCATACTTCTTTGTTTTTGAGCTTCTCTAGTCATGATTGTCTTATAGGCAACACATTGAGCTGCTTTGTGGCCAAATTTATGGCAAGAGAAACATTGGCCATTGAAGAAACTCCTGCGATTATCAAATCGACCGACCAAATGACTGTAGTTTCTATTGTCATCCATTCTTAAGGCAAATTGAGAAGATTTTACCTGTGGCTGATTGTAGCTTTGGTTCATCCTTAAGGTGGATTGCCCCCGATTTACCTGGTAGTCTTTGTTTATTCTTGATGTAAATCGTCCCTGTTTTACCTGGTGATCTCCATTGGTCTTTTGCTCATTCCTCCTTGCTGCATCAAGATAACTTTTTGAGGTGGATGGTTTCTGTGCTTGAGATGCTTCTTCATTATATCCTAGACTTGTCTTGATTAATGGGGAACGCTGCACATTGATAATCTCATCTAGAGTTTCATATCCTTTAACAAATCTAAGATTAAGAGCTTTAGTTTTCTCAATCTCTTTTCTAAGACTCACAATTTCACATTCCAATTTTTCATGATGTTTTTCCCTTTTAGCCAGTTGACATTGCGGAGAATCAATAATCACATTTTTCTCTTTTAAATTTTTTTTGAGATTAGAAATCTCTTCATAAAGACGATCTGCATCTATAGCATCCATGTAATTATCATCTTCAAAAGCCATTAAAAGTTTATATTATTACCTCATTCATCTTTGTCACTATTTGATAGTCCATCACTGTCTTCATGAGTGTAGTAACTTTTCTTGGTTACATTATGTTTCTTATTCCATCTAACAGGTTCCTTCCCTTTCTCAATCTTATCCTTATGAGGACACTTGGCAGCATAGTGACCGACTCTTCCACAAGCAAAGCATTTGAAAGGTAACTTACCACGGAATCTTCCAACACTCCGTTGAAGGTTTTTGACAAAATTTGATTCTTCCTCTTCTTCTGACACGTGTCCTGACTCATAGTAGTCTCCTTTGCCTGAAGCCTTGAAGGCAGCTTCTCTTCTGTCTGATGGTCCTCCTTTCCTCATTTCATAAGTAGTTAGAATCCCATGCAGCTGTGACATGGTAAGGTTTCATAGATTCTCTTTTTCTTCTATTGCAGAAACTTTAGATTCAAACCTAGGGGACAAAGATCTTAGAACTTTTCAACCACAACAGTCTCTTCTATTTCTTCACCCAAGTTTTTCATACAAATAACAATCTCATCTACACAAAGGAAATAGTTAGCCACACTTTCATCGCTGTGCATTCTAAGATTTGCATACTAAATTCTGAGGGTTTGAAGTTTTGCTCGTTTTACCTGTTCATCTCCTTCATAGCTCAAAACAATCTTGTCCCATATTTCTTTTGCGGATTTATACTGCACAACCTTGATGAATTCTGATTGAGATAGACATCCTAATAAGGTATTGATTGCCTTTGCATTTGTTTCATATTTCTTCTTCTTAGCTAGATCTGTAGGAGTTGTTGATGGAAAAGAGTACCCTGTATCTATGATATCCCAGACTTCTGTACCAAGAGATTGAAGATAGGCAATAACTCTTACCTTCCAATATATGAAGTTTGTCCCATCAAAAATCGGTGGCCTGATAGATGCTTCTCTCTCGTAGTTTCTCATGATGATGGATCTTCCTCCAAGCGATCAAGCTTCTTTAGAAGGACCTACTCTGACACCAATTGTTGGAAATAATACTGGGGGGGGTGAATTAGTATTATCAAGTCAAATGATTTCTTTTTCAAACCCAGATCATACACGCTACTTCAGTTAGTAAAAACCGTGTATATACACAAATATGTAGAAGGAAACCCGCGTATATAATGCAAACTTATAATTTACTTTATCTTTCAGATGTTGATTATTAATCTGTGTATCTGAGTCAAATAAACAGTAACTAGAACAGTAAAATAGAGCAGTAGACAGTCACACACAAGAACACAAGATATAAGGTGGAAACCCAATGTGGGTGAAAACCACCTACTGCAATTTGTCTCTATCTTCCTTTAATTAGAAACTTCCTTTTACAATGTACTGGTGTAGTCCTTTACCAGTACGTAGGCTGCAACCTGTAGAGAGCTACAACCCTCTCTCGTTTTCCAGCTTCTCCTAGAAGGGAGCTACAACGCCCTTAGTTCTTGTACTAGCCAAGATACTAGTATGTAGGTGCTAGCCTACTGAAGGCTACAACTGATGCAGGAGCATCCAGCTCTGAGGAAGACTGAGAACAGTTAACTGTTACATGGAGGGAGATTAGCAACTAGACGAGGAAAGCATGCTCAGGTGGACAGAACAAAGAACTGGTGGTCACATTTAATCTGTTATTTATTGAGGGTATTTTATTTTACTTTTCTTTTAATTCCTAGAAGGTCAGTAGAAGACCACAGCATTGTCATTTTACTTTTCTGTTTAGTATAGGCTATTTAATTACATTTTAATTTCAGTTTAAGAGGGTCAGTTAAGCAACATTCTAAAAATTGTTACTGCTGATAACTATAATACGAAACCAAATCATGAGACAGTTTGTAATGACGGTTAATACTGTTCAACTGCAAGGACAACGGTTACACAGGCAGGATAAATAGTACATAACATGAATGTAACAGGGTTAGCCCCCCTCAAAACGAAAAAAAGAAAATTGAATACAGAATACAGTACCATTTCCTGTGCATTTACATTTATTTGTTTTCGTTGCTGTCCAAAGAGAATACATATTACTGTGTAGCTATATTGATTATATAACTGAGGAGATTAACCTGCTTTGTTGGTAAGTCTCAAACAAACAACAGAGCCTAACGTAGGTCACCCAGGAGTTTCGGGAACATACAGAGCACGACAGAATCAAGACACAACGAGTTGTCGCCATAATCAACTACGAGAGCATTGAACCAGAAACCGAACGAGCACGCTGCTAAAATAACCAGGTAAAATACAAGCAAGCCATTATATTTTCTGCAGTTAAATTAAATTCATTTATTTGGAACCAGAAAGGCAGCAAGGCTCTTAACGAGTCTCAAGTTCTATTATAGAGAAAGTCCTAGTTACAGACGGGTTTCGCGGCTCATAGCCAACCCAGTTATAAATCATACAAGCGACGACCCTCGGGGTCTAAATACCCTTACAACACAGAAACAGTGCCAGCTCATTCCTTACTGAAGGGAAACTAAAACGAATAACCATTACAGAGAGTGAGATTCGAACAAAGAACCCGAAGATAGCATATACAGAATAGAGGAGCCGAAAAGGTTGACCCTACCCGTTGAATAGCAGAGGGTTTCGCTTGCAAATTCGTTACAGATAGCCGACAACCAGGAGCGGCCATCGCTCACCAACCTGCAGAAGAAAATCCAGAGCGTAAGTGGAAAATAAAAAGACAACGGAAATTACCAAGGGTTCATCAAAATAACGCAGACGTACAGTATTTACCTGAGTGGGTTATTCCACGAACCCACAGAAACAAACCCGGCATTGTCCCTGAAGAGCGAAGGAGCAGGAAAGGGTGAGAACGAGCCACAGGTGGAAGAATGATTGTATCAAAGAACGCGGGCATACCTGAGGTATAAGGTTGAACACCCGGACCAAAGCACAGTGAAACAAACTTGTTACATCACAGAGGAACCCAGTAACCGACGGCAGCGAAAACACATTTTGTCAAAAACAGAAAAACCAGAGCTACTGGGAACGTTTTCGAACACAAAAAAAACATTAACCTGAAGGAGGTTATACAAACCAGACGGAGGAACAAGGGCAGGCAGCATCGAGTCTGTTACAGAAACCAGAGAGGGACAATATCCCTTAGCACAGGCGGGACCTCCAGAAAAACCCATAGTCGCAGAGCGAAAGCACAAACAGAACCATACAAATGAGCGCGGAGTGTTTTGATAAACCCGAGGTTAGGGTTTTTGGAGGCGGGGGCGCGTGAACTGGAGGCACCGGTGATCACTCCCCCGAACGGTAACACCTAACCATTAAATTCCCAAATCACAAGTGGGATACGGCTGTACGCCCAAGCAGGCCAGCGCAGACAGCAATAAAGGCGCGGAGGAATCGAGAACCGGGGACGTCGTGGCACACAGCCACCTCAGGCTAGTCCATGTGAACGGATAGCGGGGTTGGGCCATCATTAGTGGTATCAGAGCAGGTTTGCTTCTAGGAGAAATGGACGGTGGTAGAGGAGGACGAGGAAGAGGAAGAGGTATCCGACGAATAGCGGAGGAGGGACTTCACGAGGAGATTCGTGTTTTGCGAGATAGGTTGGCAGTGTTAGAGGCTGGAGGAAGAAGGAACCCAGCAGATGACAGTGATGAAGAGGTAGCAGAACCTGAAGATGAATTCGAGGGGGTAACACCGGAATTGCGATTGTTAAAGTCGGTTTTGCTATCAAGTCACAAGCCCAAGCATGAGCTACCCACCTATGACGGAAGTTTATCTGCGGATGTGTTGTTAGACTGGCTAAGTGAGGTTAATAAGTACTTTGAATTTGAGGAGACTAGCGAAGATAAACAGGTGAAGTTTGCTGCCACGAAGCTGAAGGGACATGCGTCCTTATGGTGGGACAGCGTTCAGGCAGAAAGGAAGAGACAGCAGAAACCTCCCATAAAGAAATGGACCCAGATGGAGGCCAAGCTGAAGGAGAAATTCTTGCCAAAAGATTATCAAATCATGCTGTACAGGCAGGTACAGAACTTGAAACAGCGTGGCATGACTGTTAAAGAATTCACTGAGGAATTCTACAAGTTAAATTTGCGAGCAGGGTATGCGGAGGATACTCCTGAGAAAACAGCAAGGTTTGTGAATGGTCTGAGAGGGGAAATACTTGATGAGATTGGTATCCTTTCACCCCGGACGTTGGATGAAGCGTACCAGTTTGCGCTGAAAGCAGAAGAAAATATTAACCGGAAACAAAATGCCAAGAGAGGAGGAGGAACTGGTAGGGGAAAAGGAAAAGTATTTGGAAGAGGCAGAGGTGCAGCCACAGGTGAAGAGGGAAGCAGCTCTAAGTCTGCTGGGGCAGCAGAAAGGGATAATAGCACACGAGGAGGACGACCACCTCAGCGAGGACGAGGAGAAGGTTGGGGCAGAGGACCTGTCCAGTGCTATCGCTGCCATAAGATGGGACACATGTCATATGACTGTCCTGAAGGTGAACCAGCAGGAGGGAGAGGAACGTATGTTGCTCAGCCAGAGGATGTGGAGGCAACACCGACAGAAGCGGAGAATATGCCAGAAACCAGTGAAGCATTTGTGCTAAACAAGGTACTATTGAGACCAGTAAAGGAAGACACCGAACCAGATCAGCGGAAGGCTTTGTTTCGAACTGTTTGCAAATCACAAGGTAAGTGCTGCAAACTGATTATAGACAGTGGAAGTACAGATAATTTAGTGGCTCTAGAAATGGTGGAGAAGTTGGGGTTAAAAAGATTAAAGCACCCCACCCCCTACAAAGTATCCTGGCTGCAAAAAGGACATCAACTGTTAGTTGATGAACAGTGTGAGGTGGAGTTCCAGATAGGAAAATATAAGGATAAAATTCTGTGTGATGTGATGCCTATGGACGTCTGTCACATATTGTTGGGTCATCCTTGGCAGTTTGACAGGGGTGCAGTACATGACGGGAAGACCAACCGTTACAAGTTCGTTAAGGATGGAATTCGACACACACTGGTGCCTATTAAAGAGGAAAGTGCAGCTGAGGCTAGCGGAGTGAAGGCGTTGTTATTGGGGGGAAAAGAGTTCATAAAGCAGATGGATGACAGCGAGGTGAATTTTGCTGTCATAAGAAGACCAAGGGCGGTGATCTTGCAGACTCAGGTTTCAGATCTGCCAGAAGAAATTCAGGAAATGCTGCATGAGTTTGGCGATATTGTGGTGGATGATCTACCCGATGAGCTTCCACCAAGGAGGGGTATTAGTCACTGCATTGACTTTATAGCAGGGGAAAGCTTACCAAATAAAGCAGCCTATCGTATGAGTCCGAAAGATCACGAGGAAATTCGGAAACAGGTCCAAGAACTGTTGGACAAGGGACTGATCCGGGAGAGCATGAGTCCTTGTGCAGTCCCAACTGTTCTGGTCCCAAAGAAGGGAGGCGAATGGCGAATGTGCATGGATGCCAGGGCAATTAATAAAATTACGGTAAGGTACAGATTTCCCTTACCCAGGATGGATGATATGATGGACTGTTTGAGTGGGGCAACTTATTTTTCAAAAATTGATCTAAAGAGCGGATATCATCAAATTCGCATTCATGAGGGAGATGAATGGAAGACAGCATTCAAAACAAATGAAGGTTTATACGAATGGCTGGTGATGCCATTCGGACTGAGCAACGCCCCCAGCACATTCATGCGCCTGATGAATGAGGTGCTGAAATAATTTAATGGTAAGTTTGTGATAGTTTATTTGGATGATATACTGATTTTTAGTAAGACAAGGGAGGAGCATTTTCAGCATTTACGTAGTGTACTGCAGAAATTACAGCAAAACAAGCTGCTGATCAACCTTAAAAAGTGCACCTTTTTCCAGCAAGAATTGGTGTATCTGGGGTTTGTAATTGCGAGAAATGAATAGAAGATGGACCCCGGGAAGGTGGCAACCATAGTAAGCTGGCCTTCTCCCAAGAGTTTGTTTGAAGTGCGAAGCTTCCACGGATTGGCAAGTTTCTACAGGAAATTTATCAGGAATTTTAGTGAGATTTGTGCTCCTATGCTAGATACAATTAAAAAGACCAATCAGCCTTTCCATTGGACTGAAACAGCAGAAAATAGTTTTCAGATTTTAAAGAGGAAAATTACGGAGAAACCAATATTGAAGTTACCTGACTTCAACCAACCTTTCCAGGTTCGCTGTGATGCTAGTGGGACTGCTATAGGTGCAATATTGAGTCAGGAAGATAGACCGGTTTCTTATTTCAGTGAAAAATTAAATGAGAGCAGGCGGAAATACTCCACGTATGACAAGGAATTCTATGCCATTATTCAAGCATTAAAGCACTGGCGACATTATCTGTTAGGTAATGAATTTGTGCTGTTGACAGATAACGCTGCATTGCAATACATCATGCAACAGCACAAGTTGAACCATAAACATGCAGCTTGGGTGGAGTATTTGCAGAATTTTACGTTTGTACTGAAGCACATTAGCGGGCAAGCCAACAAGGTGGCAGATGCACTAAGTCGCAGATTGTTACTCCTACAGGAAAGTACAATGCAGATTTTGGGTTTCGAACACTTGAGGGAGTTGTATCCTACAGATGGCGACTTTAAGGAAGCCTATGAGGCATGTCAAAACCCTCTACTGAGGAACAACAGCATGTGGTTAGATTATAATCTGCAGGAAGGGTTGCTGTTTAAAGGAGGACAACTGTGCATTCCCGATTGTTCTATGCGGGAGAACATCATTCAGGAAAAGCACAGTGGAGGACTGGCTGGACACTTTGGTATCGATAAGACCACGGCTCAGGTGCGTCATTTTTACTTTTGGCCGAAACTACAGCGTGATGTGCAGAGGTATGTAAGAAGATGTAAGATCTGTCAATTAGCGAAAGGACATAGTCAGAACACCGGGTTGTATCAACCGCTGCCCATACCAGACCGACCATGGGACTCCGTTAGCATGGATTTTGTTTTGGGTTTGCCTAAGACACAGCGGGGGTTTGACTCCGTAATGGTTGTAGTGGATCGGTTTTCTAAGATGGCACACTTCATACCTTGTAAGAAGACCAGTGATGCTACTTATGTAGCACATTTATTTTTTAACGAGGTTGTTCGCTTGCATGGACTTCCAAGGTCCATCATTTCTGACAGAGATGTGAAATTCACCGGTCATTTCTGGCGAAATTTGTGGAAAAAGTTAAACACACGGTTGCAATTCAGTTCAGCTTACCATCCACAGACTAACGGCCAAACCGAGGTGGTAAACCGAAGTTTGGGGAACTTACTCCGGAGCTTAACTGGCGAAAATTCCCGGACATGGGACCGAGTACTAGCTCAGGCAGAATTCGCATATAACGACTCGCCCAACCGAAGTACAGGTCTCAGCCCATTCCAAATTTTATACGGCATGCATCCGCGAGGAGTGCATGAATTACGAGATTTGGGGAAACTTGAGAAACGAAGTGCAGATGGCGAAGATTTTGCGCAAGCCATGAGAAACTTGCACGAGCAGGTCAAACAGACATTACAGGACAGCAGTCAGAAATACAAACAACGAGCTGATTTGAAGCGACGAGAAGTACAATTTAATGTCGGGGATGACGTCCTTGCATACCTACGCAAGGAACGGTTTCCAAAAGGGGAGTACAGCAAGCTTAAATTCAAGAAAATTGGTCCCTGTAAAATCCTTCGAAGATTTTCTGCAAACGCCTATGAAATTCAACTACCACCCGGAATTGGGATTTCTCCCATCTTTAATGTGGCAGATTTATTTCCTTACGTTGCAGACGCAAAAGGTCAGGACACAGCAGAACCGCCACGGAACACCACAGACGAGGAAAGTTCGTGGGTGAAGCAGATGCCCATGGCACCACCTCTTGGAATTGAACGGATTCTGGACACACAGGTCGCTAGACGCACACGCAGGAAAGAATATTTACAGTACTTAGTAAAGTGGAAAAACCGTCCTATAGAGGACAGTTCATGGCTTAACGCGACTCAAATACAGAAGGCAGGCTATTCCGTCGACGACCTCATGGAACGGAGCCATGATTTCTTGTCACCCCGGAAGCCTGATGCAGGAGCATCCAGCTCTGAGGAAGACTGAGAATAGTTAACTGTTACATGGAGGGAGATTAGCAACTGGACGAGGAAAGCATGCTCAGGTGGACAGAACAAAGAACTGGTGGTCACATTTAATCTGTTATTTATTGAGGGTATTTTATTTTACTTTTCTTTTAATTCCTAGAAGGTCAGTAGAAGACCACAGCATTGTCATTTTACTTTTCTGTTTAGTATAGGCTATTTAATTACATTTTAATTTCAGTTTAAGAGGGTCAGTTAAGCAACATTCTAAAAATTGTTACTGCTGATAACTATAATACGAAACCAAATCATGAGACAGTTTGTAATGACGGTTAATACTGTTCAACTGCAAGGACAACGGTTACACAGGCAGGATAAATAGTACATAACATGAATGTAACAGGGTTAGCCCCCCTCAAAACGAAAAAAAGAAAATTGAATACAGAATACAGTACCATTTCCTGTGCATTTACATTTATTTGTTTTCGTTGCTGTCCAAAGAGAATACATATTACTGTGTAGCTATATTGATTATATAACTGAGGAGATTAACCTGCTTTGTTGGTAAGTCTCAAACAAACAACAGAGCCTAACGTAGGTCACCCAGGAGTTTCGGGAACATACAGAGCACGACAGAATCAAGACACAACGAGTTGTCGCCATAATCAACTACGAGAGCATTGAACCAGAAACCGAACGAGCACGCTGCTAAAATAACCAGGTAAAATACAAGCAAGCCATTATATTTTCTGCAGTTAAATTAAATTCATTTATTTGGAACCAGAAAGGCAGCAAGGCTCTTAACGAGTCTCAAGTTCTATTATAGAGAAAGTCCTAGTTACAGACGGGTTTCGCGGCTCATAGCCAACCCAGTTATAAATCATACAAGCGACGACCCTCGGGGTCTAAATACCCTTACAACACAGAAACAGTGCCAGCTCATTCCTTACTGAAGGGAAACTAAAACGAATAACCATTACAGAGAGTGAGATTCGAACAAAGAACCCGAAGATAGCATATACAGAATAGAGGAGCCGAAAAGGTTGACCCTACCCGTTGAATAGCAGAGGGTTTCGCTTGCAAATTCGTTACAGATAGCCGACAACCAGGAGCGGCCATCGCTCACCAACCTGCAGAAGAAAATCCAGAGCGTAAGTGGAAAATAAAAAGACAACGGAAATTACCAAGGGTTCATCAAAATAACGCAGACGTACAGTATTTACCTGAGTGGGTTATTCCACGAACCCACAGAAACAAACCCGGCATTGTCCCTGAAGAGCGAAGGAGCAGGAAAGGGTGAGAACGAGCCACAGGTGGAAGAATGATTGTATCAAAGAACGCGGGCATACCTGAGGTATAAGGTTGAACACCCGGACCAAAGCACAGTGAAACAAACTTGTTACATCACAGAGGAACCCAGTAACCGACGGCAGCGAAAACACATTTTGTCAAAAACAGAAAAACCAGAGCTACTGGGAACGTTTTCGAACACAAAAAAAACATTAACCTGAAGGAGGTTATACAAACCAGACGGAGGAACAAGGGCAGGCAGCATCGAGTCTGTTACAGAAACCAGAGAGGGACAATATCCCTTAGCACAGGCGGGACCTCCAGAAAAACCCATAGTCGCAGAGCGAAAGCACAAACAGAACCATACAAATGAGCGCGGAGTGTTTTGATAAACCCGAGGTCCCGCCTCGTGAACTGGAGGCACCGGAGATCACTCCCCCGAACGGTAACACCTAACCATTAAATTCCCAAATCACAAGTGGGATACGGCTGTACGCCCAAGCAGGCCAGCGCAGACAGCAATAAAGGCGGGGAGGAATCGAGAACCGGGGACGTCGTGGCACACAGCCACCTCAGGCTAGTCCACGTGAACGGACAGCGGGGTTGGGCCATCAACAACCTTCTCTTTCTTCCAAGGACCTCGTTTCATAAATTTTCAGACTGGATCCATGAACATCAATCAATCATCAAGTATATCTGGATCAAACAATCTCCTTTTCCCCAGTTAGCACTGAATAAAGTAAACACTTCTCTGACAGCTGTACCCAGAACACAGTAACAGTAACCACACACCAAATTCTGAACCCAGAATACTGCAGCAATAAACAGAGGCAGCTAGATCATAATTTAAAAGATATACGCTACTTCAACAACTTGAAACCTGTGTGCAGATCTATAAAGGATAATTCATTCTTTCAAATATTCAGACACTAATTAACCCAGATTATCAGATTTATAGATCAAGCATGCACCTCATATAACAGATCAGAATCATACAAAGATACTATTATTCAAGCTTAAAGATTATGACCCATCACTAGAACTTATCCTTCTTTACGCACTAAGGTTCCTCCTTCATTCAGATCCAGATCTGCACCATAACCCCAATCACAAATATTTCAGATCTAGCACTTATTACATATTCAATTCATTCAGATGATGCTTTGCCAAATGATCTCCTTCCTATTTTATAGTCTTAGGCCTTCCACAATACCACGATCCAAAACCATAGGATCAAAAACTGTTGGACTAATACCATGAACCAACGATGAAAGTGCGTGAGATCAACACTTTTGGATGCAATACCACGGACCAAAACCATAGGATCAAAAACTGTCGGACTAATACCATGAACCAACCATGAAAGTGCATGAGATCAACACTTTTGGATGCAATACCACGGACCAAAACCATAGGATCAAAAACTGTCGCACTAATACCATGAACCAACCATGAAAGTGCGTGAACTTTTTCTTGCATGAAGGGAACTTTTCTCTGCATGAAAGTGCGTGAAATTTTCTCTACATGAAATAAAATTTTCTCTGCATAAAAGTGCATGAACTTTTCTCTACATGAAATAAACTTTTCTTTGCATAAAAGTGCGTGAACTTTTCTCTACATGAAATAAACTTTTCTCTGCATAAAAGTGTGTGAAATTTTCTCTACATGAAGGAAACTTTTATCTTCATGAAAGTGCATGAACTTTGCTACACTATAATTTATCATCTGAGATGAGTGGGTTGCCACCAAGTACAACATATGTATCATAATGCCAACATAAAATTCATGAAGGTATTGAGTTTGTCATTGCGTGACTCATTAAAAATTCATGACGAGTATCAAGTTTAGTCCGTCTCCTCGTACTCATAACAAAATGAGGTCAACATATATTAATCATAGGTTTCTTTTTATCCGGACTCAGTAGATTAACTCATGGAAAAGTAACCAATCTGGGTATACTATTAAACCTTTGTCACACCAAGTTAACAACTATGACAAAGGGACCACCATGGAGTCGTTCTTTATGATCTTTTCAGATTCTCTAAATATGGAAAGACCACTGAGTTATCTCATTTGGACTCATTAAATTAAACGTATGTGAAATAGAGTTGCTCCTTTTACGATTCTTTTCAAACTCTTAAAACATGAAAAGATCGATGACTTTGCCTGTCTGGACTTATTAAACTAATCAGATAGGGCATAGAGTCACTCTTTTTACAGTACTTTTCAGACTCTTAAAATATGAAAAGATCAATGAGTTTACCCGTCTGGAGTCACTAAAATAATCATATGGGGAAAGTGGACAATACAACTGTGTTCAGTATTTGAAAGCGTGGTTTGGGAGCAATCATTCTCTTGAACATGGCACTCCCTCAAATAAACCTTCCTTCTGACGACCTTTCAATATGAATCTTACCATCCTATGAGTTTAGCCTATATACCCCGATGTTCTTGCATCTTTGTATCCTAACACTCTTTGGTGTTCATGAGTCTAGTGCTGCATGGTTAAAGCTTTTGTCCCGCCTTCTATTGTTCAATGGAAAACTTTTTTTTCTTTTGTTTCCTCCATCAACCCATCAAGCATATCCTTTCATCATGCCCTTTTTCATTTTGACCCAATGCTCAAAGATTCCATAAAAAACAAATCATTCTTGTCCCATTTCATGTCCATTGACATAAGACACATTATTGCCTAGCTTTCGACAGGTCTTTTCCTATCAACTTCAACACTCTATATAGGAAGATGAACCAGAAACACTTCAGTGCCTTGGTACTTGCAAACATCAGTGGCAGGTCACCTTGTGTTTGATTAGGGGTTCTCCTTATTGACTCCTGGTTAAACGATTCTACGAGTGTTTCACAACAAAAGCATTTTTCACACTCACTAGATTGTACTATGTATCTTGGAGACCATCACCATTATTGGTGGCCTTCCTCGCGCTTGTTAACGATCTCCATTATTGACTGGTAATCAAACGATTTTGTGCATGTTCGACATCAACGCATATATTCACATGTATCGATCTATGTTGTTTGGTGAAGCGGAAATCAAGACCTTGGGTAGAGGCTTGCATCACTCAGCCTTGTTTCCTCTCCCAAGTTGTGTATATTGTTTTTTGGAGACAACTCATCAGAATGATCCTATTATGACATTGGTTCTGCATTGTGCTTATCGGTGACTAGCATCGACATATCTCTTTTATGAGAAAATCACTTTGATATAGCTACTGAGTGTGGGAATTCTCGACTCAGGACATGAATTTAGTTGTTTTATATATATGTGTTGTATCAGGTTTATCATACCGCGCAAAGCTCCAATCCTCTATCTCTTTTTGTCAAGAAGGAACAGAACAATTAAGTAAAGTATTTCGGCCATCGTCATAGCCTCTGATCTCACACTTTAGGGGGCATTTGTTATACAGTAAAATGACCAGCTTAGAGGGGAAAGACATGATGATTGAAGCAATGACCAAGTTCACAAGCCTTGTTTCCAAGCTAATGCTACCTATACACTGACAACCTACTTTATAAAGCTTCTCAACAAGCCTAAGAGTGGGTTAGTGACCTAAGTAACTCTACTTGTTACCTCGGGGACAATGTTAGTAAACCATAATGAGGATCTAAGGGTTAAAGGAGCAGATTGACTAAGAAATATCCCTATCTTCTCTCCTAAATCAACTCAGAAAAGTAAGGAAACATCAAAGTTCGACCTATTTGGGGGATTTCTAATCCTAATGGAGTATGCAAATGGGAAAGAGCTCAAAACAATGGCAACATTACTTTTACATAAGGAAACTCATGGAGAAACTTGGAAACCCTAACCTCGCATGCTACATAAGCAAAGCTAGGGCTATTGTGAAAAGGGTCAGATCATTTGAAAGGATAGCTTACTTGATTGTCAAGTAGAGTCTTGGACTTAAGAATAAGAAGTTGGTAAGAAGAGAGAGAGAGAGAGAGAGGAGCTGGAGGGGTAAGGGAAGGCTGATGCAACCAATGGTTTTAATCACTCTTTCGACATTAATATAGAACTGTAGTTGTATTGTCCACTCTGTGATGTTGGTACTATAATTAATTTATGTGCAACTAGATGTCTTTTTTATGTTTATGCATTGATTATTAAGGTTTTATGCTGTGATTACACTAGTCTTTTCTATGTATAGGACTTGATCTAGAGCTGGCTCAGGGGACTTCTACCTAGCTGCATTGTGCTCTCCAACAACTCCACATGAAGGCTCGAGGTAATGAATCTATTTCACTTTGATAGTTAGTTGTTGAACATGGATATGCATGTATCTTTGTGACAACTGCATATAATATTATAGTCTACCAAGGGTCCTGGGAAGACCCTTGAAGGTTCTTTCATCTTCCATACACCGTGCATTAATCCCTATAGTAGTAACAACCTTATAATATAAGTTGAAAGTGGAGGAAAATGTGACTAGGTATGTTATGGGAGTGGTATTGATGTTGGTAGGAAGGTGTATATGATACCATTATGAAATGTCTCATGGGGTAGTTTACTATAGGGATTAATGCACAGTGTATGGAAGATGAAGGAACCCTCAAGGGTCTTCCCAAGACCCTTGGTAGACTGTAAGATTATCTGAAACTATCACAAATATACATGCATGTCCATATTCAACAACTAACTATCAAAGCGAGACAGATTCATTACCTCGAGCCTTCTTGTGGAGTTGTTGGAGAGCGCAATGCAGCTTGGTGGAAGTCACCTGAGCCAGCTCCAAATCAAGTCCTGCACATAGAAAAGACAAGCATAATCACAACATAAAACCTTGATAATAAATGCATGAATATACAAAATACATCTAGTTTCACATAACTAAGCCACTCATGCTAAAAGACATTAAATAAACATATAAATGAATTATAGTACTAACATCACAAAGTGGATAGTACAACTGCAGTTCTATATTAATGTCGAAAGAGTGATTACAACCATCGGTTGCATCAGCCTTCCCTTACCCCTTTATCTCCTCTCTTTCTCTCCCTTCTTACCAAATTCTTATGCATAAGTCTAAGACTCTACTCAAAAATCAAGTATGCTATCCTTTCAAATGATCTAACCCTTTTCACAATAGCCCTAGCTCTGCTTATGTAGCATGTGAGGTCAAGGTTACCAAGTTTCTCCATGAGTTTCTTTAGTTAAAAGCACTGATGTTGCCATTCTTTTAAGCTCTTTCCCATTTGCATACTCCATTAGGATTAGTAATCCCCCAAATAGGTTGAAATTGGATGTTTCCTTGCTTTTTGCTTTGATTTAGGAGAGAATATAAGGATATTTCTTAGTCAATTTTCTCCTTTGACCCTTAGAATCTCATTACGGTTTACTAACATTGTTCCTAAGGTAACAAGTAGATTTACTTAGGTCACTAACACACCCTTAGGCTTGTTGAGAATCTTTATAAAGCATATTTCTAGTGTATAGATAGCATTAGCTTGGAAACAAGGCTTGTGAACTTGGTCATTTCTTCAGTCATCATGTCTTTGCCCTCTGAATTGATGAGGAGGTAATTTTCCCATATAACAGATGCCCCCTAAAGTGTGAGATCAAAGGTTGCAATGATGGACGAAATACTTTATACTTAACTATTCTGTCCTTCTTGACAAAAAGAGAGAGACGATCAGAGCTTCGGGTGGTACGGGAAACCTGATACAACACACACACACACACACCG
>Ga0181464_1000062_pt1:5000-7500 | contig 28502 bp, 22 predicted proteins | sample InSIn2gowninarea_FD_119074 | JGI IMG/M metagenome (GOLD analysis project Ga0181464, IMG submission 119074) | Clean room microbial communities from NASA Spacecraft Assembly Facility at Jet Propulsion Laboratory, Pasadena, California, USA -... ...
AGCTCAGCTCCGAAGATTGACGAGAAGACCGCCACTGTACATCTTTCTTTCAAAAGATGAGAACACGCTCTTTACTAATAGAATAGAAGGTAAGGCAAAAGCAAGAGTGAAACTACGAGCTAAAAGCGGGTGTGCTCCTATTATAAGATAATACGATACCACCTCCCACTTTTGGCGCACTTGTTTGATGAGCTAAGCCTAAGCGCCCTATAAGTCAAAAGCTAGCCTTACAACTAAAAGCAAGGTCGAAATCAATCCCTCTTTTTCCTGTGCTTTACTAGTAGGGCTAATGAACGACCCTTTGATCTATGTCGTTCCCAGTTCAGCCAGGTCTGATTAAGAAATGCTAAAATGAGTGGAGCGAAGGGTTTTAGAGGGAAAAAGGGGGTGGGAGGAAGCTAAAATGGAAGTAGGGAGTCAATTAACAACGAGGCTGTAGTTTACTAATAAGGACTATTGCGACTAATCTAGCTACCCCGAAGAGAAGGAGGGCCACAAACAAGAGCATCTTTTTTAGATATCCCACAATTAGAGCTATTAGCTTAGCTGGAGTTTTGCTTTTTCGGCTGAGTACGGAACGCTAGCTCTCTCTACTTTAACACTTCGTTCACTGCTGGCCCGGAGTAAGGCATGCCACCTTAATGCACTAGCCAGTTAGAAGGATTTTTTCTATTACTGAACCGGCCTTCGAGACGAAAGGAAGGAAAGCAGGCAACATGAGTATGCTACTTCCTGCGAGAATGGCCCTCCCTACTACAGACTACGCTTGGAAAGTCGGTGATAAGCAAGAAAAGAAGAGAAGAATTTGAAAGAAGAAAAGAGAAGTCCCGAGAAGTACTTCACTTAGCCTTTCTCTAGTAGTTCTTCTCCTCCTTCCTCACTATGCTTCGCTTGACTTGAGTTGGGAAGAGTCATATTCATATTCCTTTTTTAAAACTCCCCGTAATGCTTGTATTCCCTTACTGAACGGAAGGAACGGTTCCCCTACTCGCTTGCTAATGGACTATAGCCGGAACGAAGGCACGGATTATATACCAAGTCTTTCCCATTCTCCTAGTCTCGCAGTTGTCAGCTTCTTAGCTTTGGGTTTACCCCCTTTCCCCTTTCTCTAATAATAAGGTAAGCTTGTTTGTCTTCGGGTTTTCGAGTTGGATATCACCATATACTAGTGCTAGTGCGGGTGAAAGCCTTTATGGAAGAGGAAGGGATCATTGAGGGCATCCCCGGTCTTACAGTGCATTCATGCAGCAAGATTAAGATTGAATGGACATAGAGGGAACGGGGTCTAGTTAAGTTTTCAGGGTGAAAGCCTCTCGAAAAAGGCTTAGCCATTTCCGAGCAACACAAGGCAGGCTAGAAAGGCGAGAGGAGCTATAGTAGCTACATGACATGAAACCGAGTCATTCTTTCTAGAATACTTGCTGGCATGCGAGACGAGACTGGAACCAAGGCCAAGGGCAGGAACTCTACCAACAGGAACCCTATCATCAACCAATAGGCCAGGAGCAAGGATTCCGGAAAGTGAAATTCGATATTGCAAGTGCACAAGTCGACGCTCCTGATATGAAAGTGAAAGTGGAGTGAAAGCCGGCTCTAAGCAGGATCCAAAGACGTTCAAATCCAGTTCCAATCTGGATATAAAAGTGCAGTTCAATCGTCGAAAGTGATATCTCTTTTATTTTAGTTTGGTTTTCTTTTCTCTTTTGAGTCAGGTTCTTAAGACAGGACAGGAAATCGGGTTTTCTGAATATCTCTCTCTTCCGGCCTATTAAGTAAAGTAAGTTAGTTCGAGATCGAAACTGTACCTGAGAGGGACTAGACTTCTAGTAACAGTAGGTGCGCTTTCAGTTGCACTAGTGGATTGAATAACCTTTTTTTAGTTCCAACAAAGTGCATGTGTTGTTGGTTAATAAAAACACGAATTTCGATAGGCCGGAGGACTGATACTATAAGTAGGACAAACGCCTTAAAAGAGAAATGAAAGGCATTTTTCCACTTATCCAAGGAATCTCTTTCTTGGCATTTGTATTTGAGAGAGAGAGCTATGCTTAGGTCAGTTCCTTCAGTAAATTTATTTGGTAAGTCAGAAGTGAACTTTAGGTAAGTAAGTAGTCCCGTATGAAATTCATAAAACATTCATATCTGGCACTTGAGGAGGTACATCTTAAGTGTTGGAAGCTACTGCTAAGGTACTCTCCCTCATCTATAAAAGATAGGCAATTGAGAGAGAATAGGGCTATCGCCCGGTTTTTGATTGAATATCCTTTCCTGTGTTTGTCTTGTATTGAGGTATACCGAAGATATGAGTAAAAGTAGAGTAGGTAACAGAAGGGGAGGGATTGCAGTTTTTGATTAGTGAGGGAAAGCAGCTTTCATTTTTAAAAATATAATGGTAGGGCTTTAAGCTTTAAAGAGTAGGCGGTTCGTATGTTTTTATGACCCCCAGAATAATAAGTAGGAGGATACGCAGAGCAAGAGCTCTGGAAGTCTACCCGGGCGC
>Ga0181464_1000062_pt1:10000-15000 | contig 28502 bp, 22 predicted proteins | sample InSIn2gowninarea_FD_119074 | JGI IMG/M metagenome (GOLD analysis project Ga0181464, IMG submission 119074) | Clean room microbial communities from NASA Spacecraft Assembly Facility at Jet Propulsion Laboratory, Pasadena, California, USA -... ...
TTTATCAAGTTTAGGGGGGAGGACTTTCTTGATCGCCTCATTCTTCAACCATGGGTTAAGCTGTGGCTAAAGTATCTCCGATGGTACGCTGAGGTTAGCGTAAATTACGATGTGTCGCTCGAGGTCTCTCGATCCTCCTGTTGTACCAATGTTTATATTCCGTTCTAGGAATAAGGTAATGATCTTCCGGTATGGAGTTTTGTTTTGTTTTTTTTTTGTTTTTACGACAGGCTGAGAGCAGTGCCCGCTCCCTTGTGTTTGAGGGAGTTGGTGCGGGTGAGGCATTCGAGTTCGAGTGGCTTTGGTACCAGACAGAGGAAAGAGACAAAAAAATAACATTGAAATAGCTTACTTTCTTTATAGGGGCTTGGAGGTTTTTCCTATTCTTATTCCTCAGTTTAAGCTAGCAATGGGAATAAGAAAGGCTAGGTAGCTGGCTTTCTTGGGATTGCTCGCTGGCTGACTATGACGATTGCCCTCACTCGAAAGCCGCTTCCAATAATTCCAATAAGATTGTTTTCAACATTCCCCCCCCGCCATTAGAGTTGGGCTTATGGTTGAGCCTCTTATTGCGTAGTCCGCTTTTCTTTTTAAGAAAGCAAAGAGGCGAGCTTTAAGACGTTCTTTGATCCTTGTTGTTCGGGTTGGGACTCCAGTCCTCGTCCTCCCTTGCTTGCCAGCACACCTGAAGGAAAGGAAACCAGTATAACACAAACAAAGGAACCGCAATTCACCACAAGCAATCAACGATTCCAAATTACAAAAGAACGGGGCATAGGATATAGAGGCGGAGTCTTGGCTGTAGTTAATGGGAGGACTAAGAGTAGCAGTAGGAATAATAAAAGGAAAGCAGTAGAGAATAGAAAGCGTCTTGTCAGAGCATATGTAGCTTCTTATATAGGAGTTGGAGCAGGAAGACGAGTAGGAGCTCTTGTTCGTTCGCTTGTTAGCTAGTCTTTCCTCGCAAGCCACCAAGCCTTATCTTCGTCTTTGAACTCAAGCCTTCCCTTCGATCGAGTTCTCCATTTTTCTTTTTTATTCATTTGTCACATATAGGTATAGGCGAATAAAAGATAACGATTTTCGAAGCTGTGCTAATAGTGGTCAAGAATAAGGTAAGAAGAGGTTTTAATCAAAAATACGGGTAAGTTTTCCATTTTCCAATGTTCGACCAATCACTCGTCTAGGGCAATAGAGGGGGAATGCTCTTGATTTACTTTGTCACTATACGAACACAATGTGAATTGCCTCAAAGATGGTCAAGCTTTTTACTCGCCTCGCACCGGAAAGCAAGCAGCAACTAAGGGAATAGGGAATAGGTCCTGTTTTTTGGAAGGAACAATCTTTGAAAGAACTAAAAATAAGAGCATTTCCTCCTCGGCAAGTAGAAGTTACCTCAGCCAGCCGGCTACTTCTTTTCTTCGAGTAGAGTTCTAGTTGCTATAAGAAAATTATCCCATTGATTTGTGAGTTCGTTCCAGTGGACTATATAAACATGCATAGCTTTGCCTTATGAGGGACCCTATTATGGGCTTCTTAGTTGCTTTGCTTATGCCAGCTAGCTTTTGTAGGCTTGTTAGCTTCGCAAGCTCTGCTCTGGAAGCAGCTTATGCCTATGTCAGCGGGTTAGGAAGGTGGCAAGCCCAATCACTTGCTGAGACAAGCTCTCCTCCTATTTCTGCACTGCTTCCGGTTGATGGCTATTATGCCTCTTCCTGCTTTTTTGACTTCTTTGACTCGTCTTCCAGCTCAAACTCAAACGCATAAGCCAAGACTCCTATTCCGGGTAGTGTTTTTTATAGTCCTTTGCTCTTTACAAACCCCTGACTCGTTCATTCACTCGCTTGGATTCAGTCTCGTTCGGTTGTTGATTAGTTCATCGGTGGTTGGTTGCATCAGTTGATTCACTCCTTCCTCAGCATTCGTCGATTGGTGGCGTGGGAAAGGGGCATTCGATCACGGGCAAAGATGTCGATGCAACTCATTATGCAAGTTATGAATTCAAGGTAGAGGGGTTGCCTGATTCACCAGTCTTTCCTCCAGACTCATCGGTAGGGTGATGCTAAACTATCTTCTAAGGGTTGATACTATTACATAGGCTTGGGGCTCCCATGCTTTCCCACGGGTATCTTTCAGTTTGTCGGCTCCTCTTATTCTCAGCACATAGGGGGATTCCCCATCCATTTATCTTTCTATTCCTTTCCCTCATTCCAATCTTGGGGCGTACTACCATGATTCCTTTCCCAGTGTCTTTATTCCCCCCTCATCCGAGGCTCAGACTTCACCCCCATCCCCTTTTCTATTTTTTTATATCAATAGGGAGCTCATCCATCCTTCCTGCCATAAGCTGATGATCTCCTAGCGCGAAAGCCATTGATCGATAGTTATACAAGGCGATCGGAGATCCCTACAGAAGATAGCTTTCAGAAGCCCGATGCTTAAACTCAAATTGCGCGATGAACTCATCAGATGAACTACTACAGGAAAGAAGACCAATTCGACCGAAGACCCTAGAGACCGTTACAAGACAGCTCGACCGGGAAGTAGCATATCTTTCAAGAAAAAAATTCGGTTACAAGGTATTCGCCCTAATTGAATAAAAGAAGGGAAGCGTATTCGTGGACAGATGAGCGTTTGTTACCGTTTACAAGAGTAAATACCGAAACAGACAATTCCAGATGCCCTCAGACAGATGCCACTAAAAAGCCGATTCTCGCATGTTTTTAGAGGCCGTACTTGACCCATCCGACCCCTTAAACTCGCGATTTCGCAAATAAAATAGACCATTCCGGACCTTTTCCTCATGTCGCTACCAGCTACAGATCAGATATGACCGGTTGAAGAAAGAAGAAAAGATCGATGAACGATTAAGCGAGACTTTGCCTTAGAGATCAATGAAATGCGACCGAGAAGCTTTATTACAATTACACAAAAGTTTGATGAGGACCTCTTGCTTCTGCTTCCCTGCTTTCTTTTGCTATCACCTCCACTGCCTTTCTACCTGCTTACTTAGAATGAAGATCAATAATGGGCGGAAAGGCTTTACACAAGACCACAGAGCGAGAGAGAGAGCCTTCACTTACCTGCTTAACCGTGCCCTCCTACCGTACCTATATCCCCTTTCCTTCAGTTACATCCAGTCTCAGTTCTGCTTCCAACTACTGATGGGAGAAGGCTTGGACGTATGGCATACGGGAATGGTATATGAAATGAAAGGCTGGAAACAGAGCTGGAGATGAGCGCTAGCCAATGGTTAATACTTTAGAAAGCACCTTAGCAATTACCAGTAATGCCCCTATCGACCTCAGTCTTGTTTTTTGCTAGCTTGAGTCTAGAACTTTACTATCTCATTAAACGCCGAATATCCATATATATATTTATATATTTATTTGATTTATGGAAGATAGTCGGCCTACTTCTAGCTGTTCCAGCGATTATGCCCGTTCTAGCTCTACCATCCACCCCTATCATCATAATAGAAAGGGGTACTTTCGGGCTGATCTGTGATGGGTCAAGGCGACCGAGAGGACACATACCTCCTCCATACTCCTTAAATGGGCAAGACTCGGATACTGCATGCGATAAGTATAATAGTTTACTGAACGACTACTTAGATCTTGATTGATTTGGATGCAATGGAATTTTGTCAAATTACTCCAAAAAAAGCCATCCCATGAGTATACATGACCCCACTACCCGTATAAAGCGTACATCTCTGCTCAGGGAGTAGGTCAAAGCTTTTTATAAGAAAAGTAAAAAGCTGGAATCCGAGAAGACAAGACCCCCTAAGAGCGTCTTGTAAACCAATTATTCGATCTGGAGATCCCAGCAAGGCTGCCGGAGACATCCCTGGCTTTAGTGATGTCTCTTGCAAAGAAGAATTCGTAGAGATTTTCCCAGAATCCCAGTCCAGCCTACCCGACTGATATAATCTAGAATCCACTCTCCGCCCTTATTAGTAGTAGGCGAATAGTGACCCTATTTGTATGCGCATTCACACGACGGGCACGTTCCAAGATCTCCCGCAACGAGAACCTAACACATGGTTTATTGATAGTAAGCTGATTAAATTAAATAAATGGATCATAGGTTGGTTGAATATTGAGTTCCGCTTAGGCTACCTGTTCTGTTCACGCGCTACTAAGCCGCACACAGGATCTTAGACGGGTTTCGTCCCCTTTCGGGAACACCTTCTTACTAGTAGGTAGGGGCTAAGCCTGATGCAAATATACCAAAAAAGAAGATATCTAGGGTCGATTCTACGAAGAGTAGATTCGCCCCTTATGTTATGGCTCGTCTCGCGCTTAGTCACTCGCGGGATTCGGATAGGGGAGCAGCAAGTCTTTTCTGAAAAAACTCGCTGTTCTCCCCCTTATCTAAAATCTAATAAAAATATATATATATATTTTTATTAGATACTAACTCTTTGGTTGGATTGGACAGGGACTTCTATAAAGATCTTTCCACTCATTCATCATACTCAAAGTCGAAGTCACGGCATGGGGGGCTCGGAAAAATAACGAGAATCAGTGTCGTGGTGGTGCTACGAGATGGCGATTTATCGTATAGAAGAATAGATCCGCGGCGGACCTATTGATTGACCATAGATGCGAACCGATCGACTGCTATCTAAGAGAAGATAAGTAGTTCTTCTATCGTTCAAGGGCGCGGGGAGAACATGTAGCGGCTTGCCTAGATCTCGTATTTCCCACGTAGTCCGTCGGTCAAACCAACGATTCTCTTCTCAAAGTAAAGTAATAGAGAGATTCTTTTTCTTTTTCTGGTATGTAGCTCCGCGAGCAAGGAGCGCATCATCGGGGCAGGGCGAAAACGAACATAGGATCATCATCATGGCCCTTTTCTTGTTTCTTTTGTTTGTGCCCGGTCCGTTGTGTGTGTGTGTTTTTAAGGCTTATCCGGGGGCTGCTGCTCTGGGGCATCCAATTCCTCTTCTTTCTTTTGCTGCTGATCTCACATCGAGAGCAGCTCCTTCTTGTTCA
>Ga0181464_1000062_pt1:20000-25000 | contig 28502 bp, 22 predicted proteins | sample InSIn2gowninarea_FD_119074 | JGI IMG/M metagenome (GOLD analysis project Ga0181464, IMG submission 119074) | Clean room microbial communities from NASA Spacecraft Assembly Facility at Jet Propulsion Laboratory, Pasadena, California, USA -... ...
CATGGTCGGCTTAATGGTTTGTACACGGATGAAGCGGTGAGTTACCATAAATGTGTGACAATTCCCTCTCTCTCTATTACATCAATGAGTAAGCAGAAAGAAAAAGTGAATAGATGTATGAATTTGGCGTTCCATTCTCTCTATCATATAACTTAACTTCTTCATGGGAATGTAAGCCCGAATTAGGTTGGTTGAGAAAGTAAGCGTTCGATTTGGCTTGTGGACCCAATCAAAGAATTTCTGATCTGGGAATCAACTCGTACATTATAGTTTGCATGGCATTAATTAAGTACTATCTCTATCTTGTGGATGGTTCATTTTGATCGTTACGAACCAAAGAACTTATGATTCGTGCGTAGAAACTCCAAACATGGCATGAACGGGTAGTTAAGGCTTTTTATACCTGTGTTAGCAATAGATTGGTAACAATGTTGAAAAAGCAATATTTGTAAAAGAGATAGGCGGAATCACCATTTGATTATCAGATAGTGGTAATAGCTCACAAGTTTTTATTAAAAGTTTCTTCTGCTTCGGCGTCTGGTAGGGAAGAATTCGTCACATGTGTCAACTAATTCAGAGGATCTTCGATATCCCTTAGACCTTACTATTTAGGACCTCGTTACTGGCGCGAATGGCTTAATGGGTGAGTGGTCGATAGTTCAACTCGGCGATTAGATGATCCAGACAACTTGGTGCTGCCGGGTTAGGAACGAAGGGCGACTGGGAAGGCGAAGCGAAATCTAAAGTTACATGAAACTCGACGCCTAGCTCTTTTTTATTGAAGTTAGGGGCGAGGGTAAGGGTGAAGGATAAGAGGCTATGGCTTTTGAGAAAGAAATTCTGGGGAAGTCGTTCGGATCCAAATCCATAGCCCGTTGGATATCTTTCCCAGTACAATCCAGTGGACCGGGGTATAAGTACTCTTTTTAAAGGAAAGGGGGGTGGTTGATCGTAAAAAAGCATTAGATGCGAAGGCATAGGTAAAGGTGGAGGGTTGGTGTGGCACGTAAGGCCCAGTTCCGGTTGAAGTATCACCCACAATTGTATTTGATTGAGTTTAGGTAGCGGAGGTGGAGACAGTTGAACCAGAGCCTGTTGATTGAGATCGATATCGAGATTCCGCGAGGACAGAAGCAGGGATAGCAGGAGCGGGAGTCAATTGGTCGGGTCACGAAATAGACAGTCACAGAGAGTCCACAAGCGGAACTCAGAAAAGCCGATAGAAGCACTCATTCTAAACTAGCAAGCTCTCTATGTCTGTATGGAGGGCATACTCATCCAGATAGGCGGGATGATAAACATAAAAGACTGGAGAGAAGGGGAGACATTTGGAACGAACAGAGGTAGAGGCGGGGATTCAATCACTGATATACTTCCTGTCTTTCTTTCACTTGGGCAAGACGTTGCTAACGCTTGACTTCACTGTGCGACTACTCTTCTAAAGCTATAAGCAAAGAAAAAAAATGACTCAACAGAAGACATGGCACGGTACTCGGCTTCTTCTGTGCTGGACTTGGATACAGTTTCTTGTTTCTTGCTTTTCCAACAGATCAATGATGAGCCAAAGAAAACACAATAGCCTGTCTCTTGCACGACCACTACCTGAGATTGAGGTCGAAACAAGGGGTCAGATCAACCTGTGGGGACATCTTGCGCTGAACCTCTCTTCCTTCTGATCAATAGTATGGATCCCCCTTAGAAGGCTCTCGTTTTTCCTGTTGATGGACCCAAAAGAAGTAATCCTAAGACGGTTATTGCCATCAGATTTGGTTGGCTAAGGAGAAAACATCTTTGGTGGCATACCATTTCTGGACGTGGCGGAAGAGGCCATAGAATGCCTTGCCTTGATAGCAAAGAAAAAAGGCAGACCCGATGCGAGGATCGGTGGGATGCCATAGCTTTCAGAGAGAGGGACAGAGGCAAGAAGAAAGGGTTCAATGAACGCTGCAGTTCACGATGCATAGCTTCCAACTAGCTCGGAAAGGCAAGAACCCTACTTTAGAGGTATAGGTTGCAAAGAGAAGTTACACAACAGAAGGTGCTGCGGGATAAGGAGAAGAAGTGCGGGATACAAGTACCAGTGCCATAAAGAAATGTCACGAAAGCCGAGAGCCATCACGCCCGAACCAGCAACCCCTATGTCTTTTACTTTACAAAACTCCGAAGTTGATGATTTCGCTTCCGATCAATCCGTGCTAAGAGAACGAAACGATAGGGGCTCGGGCTCGTGAACAGTAGTGCTTCTGCGAGAAGGGCAGGTATGTCGATAAGAAGGGATCTAATGTGTCAGGTATCCTTAAAAGCACACCAAGGAATCTGTCAATCCAAGTTAAGGTCTCAATCCCAATCCCATGAACCACGGAATGTACGGTCCAGTCTTCCACTTTCATTTAGAAAGACAAGTTTTTCAAAGAAGCATGGCATCCTAAGTGCCAAGAAAGGGATATGTATGGGCGAAACCTATCTAAGCACTGCTGGAAGGGGATCTAATGTCAGGTATCCAAGGAATCAAGGGAATGGTAGGTATGGGATTCCTTCTGTATCTAATGGAAGGGAAGGCGCTTAGGGAAGAAAGGCCTAATGCTAATGGAAGGCTAGGTGAGGTATTACGACCGTTCAGGCGATCAGTAGTCTTCTTATTATGGAAATTCCATTGACAAGGTGGAAGGCAATATGGATAAGGAAAAGCATTTAAGCCAAAGCGATCAGGGAGGCAGAAGCATCCCGTTCAGAAGGAATCCATTACAACTAAGCCTGTTGGCGGAGAACGATAGGGAACAAGGGCTCGTGTAAGGTAAGGGCGATACATTTCGATACGAAAAAGACCAAGAACCGACTGCGGGAAAGAACTCCAGAAGAAGGGGGACGTAGGAAGAAGAAAGATCGAAAGAATTAGAAGGAAGGAAGGAAACTCTATCGACCGGGACCCTGTTCTGGACTTCAAGAATGATATAACTTCTCTTCAAAGTCGGAATCTCAGATTGAAATCCTACAAAGAACCTACATAGGGAAGGGCGTCTAAACAGATCGAGAAGAACCTTCAAATGATAGAACTAGAGTCGGGAGACGCATAGATAGGAACGATAGAAGGAAAAAAAGGCCTTGGCTTTAGTACCTATGTACCGTAACCTTTCCCTTTGGGTAGGGAATCCACAGGAAGAAGCAGGAAATCACCCCAGGAATGCCTCTATTTATGCCTGGCCGCAGTAGAAGCCAACTTCGTTCTTTTACCCCTATTCCAGCTCAGAGGAAAGAGGCACTGGGACCAGCCCTATTCTATTTAGGAACAATACCAACCTACTCTGTTAGCAGTTAGAAAGCGATTCGATAAAACAAAAAAGATGTTATTTACTAGGATAGGTGGTTCGGAATTCTAGTGATAGTTACCTCGGGCTTTCTTCTTAATTTAATTAATGGCAGGACAAGTCCACCTTTCTCATCCCGATCGGGCTTACCGGACTAACTCGGGTTTACCGGGGCAGCATACCTTCTCAGAGTTAGCGGGGTTCCTTCTACCTACTTTCGTTTCGAGGTTAACAGGACCCTTATTCACTCAGATTGCTAGCGAACTACCGGGATACCTAGATAGTAGAAGAGGACTCACTCCAGTTAGGCCTGGACGAAGGTTGAATCATTCTTTTAGCTCAGCTTGGGGTACGTACAACCTATTAGATTAAACAACAGATTCTCTTCCAAAAGAGGTTGTAGAAAAAGAGCGGTTGGGGAGCAGTCCTACAAAGGAAATGCACCAATGAATGCCTATAAAAGATAGCATAGAGAAAGAAGCACCGAGTCTTTTACACAATCGTTTCGGTACTCAGATCGGTGGGTAGGGAAAGACCCCCATAGCCAGATACCTAGCTAATAGAAATGGAAGCTCAAAGCAGCACAGAAGAAATATGGCTATAGAATTGACACAGAATTGTCTTCACTGGTTATGAAACCTCTTCCCTGGTCGAATTCAATGATTGAAAAGTTGCCCAAGAAACTAAGCGAGAAGATGGATCAGCAGCCTCGGAGCAGATCGAAGGCTATCAATTTGATGGCCAGTTCAGTGTAACAACAGAGAGCCTTGAAAGCATCTCACGTGAGGGACCCTAATGTTTCTCAAATCGACTAGCTAGAGGCTCGAGAATGGAGTGACGGAAGAAAAGACCGAAAGAGAGCAGAAGACTAGCCTGAGGAACCAACCGTTGAACTGATTTTCATCCGATTGGAATGGTGGACTTCGACCGGGCTTTGTTTTGTCCATTCGATTGGCTAGTCTGGCTTTCCCCCTTTCTCTTAGTTCGTGTGTGGACCGCCCTTCGATTCCCCCAATTCGTAATAGGGGCGGCCCACTAGATAAAGCAAGTGCGTGTATTGGCTTGTCTTCCTCTGAACCGATTTCGTGGTTTGGTATGAAATCCCGCGTGAGAGCCAGGAGATGAACCACTGAGTGGGTCTAGTTTGAAAGTAGTAAGGTCACCCCCGTACCAAAGGTGGAGTCTTCGTCCAACCCAACAGGTTCAAGAGTCCTCGCCTAGGTCCAACCAAGTCAGAAGGCCAACCCGAAGACTCAGTTCCAAGGCAAAGTGCAGTGCCACCTAGGTCTCAAAGGTCACAGGAAGGTGTCTGAAGGTCTCAGTTCACCGTCAGGGGGAAGTTCAAAGAAAGGATTCAATCCAGCAGTAGGGAAACCCACACTGCTACCTTAGTGAGAAAAATGCTATGTAGCCATGCCATGGAGGCTACAGTATAGTACTCGTAGGAGTACTAAAGGCCGAAGACTAAGGCCTTTGCTTTGCTAATTACACTATACCAAAATAACTACAGACAACAAAAAGATTGACAACCGAACCCGAGCAAGAAAGGACAGGGGAAAAAGTCCTCTTTATCCAATGGAGATCCTTTCTGTTAACATGAGACCCAGCAAGATTGTCCCGATCATAATGGAAAGTGAGATCGCTTTTTGATGGAGCTGGATCAAGAAGGCGAGAAGCTTGCCAGTCAATGACAAA
>Ga0181464_1000064_pt1 | contig 28360 bp, 25 predicted proteins | sample InSIn2gowninarea_FD_119074 | JGI IMG/M metagenome (GOLD analysis project Ga0181464, IMG submission 119074) | Clean room microbial communities from NASA Spacecraft Assembly Facility at Jet Propulsion Laboratory, Pasadena, California, USA -... ...
GTTTTGTGATGCTGAAGAAAACAAATCATTTGAAATAAAACCTAAGTATCCACTCCAAATTAAAATAATATACCAACAGCTAAAGTGTCATTTTTTAGCTATTTATAATTTGATAATAGAACTAATTTGATTTTTACCTTGTATACAGTAATTGATTAAACTTTTAATTTATTAACAACTTGTTGATAACAAAGGAGGCGATTATTTTGACTACAGACAAGTTTCGCAGCCAATTACGCCAGGAAGCGGAGTTATGGCGCGCGGAAGGAATAATTAATGATTCTCAACACCAACAATTATCTCAGCGCTATCAATTTAATAATCTTGATACATCTTCCCGAAACCAATTTGTAACAGTTTTAATTGGTATTGGAAGTATTTTAATCGGCTTAGGAGTAATTACCTTTGTTGCCGCAAACTGGCAAGATTTACCAAAGACTGCCAAAGTATTGCTATTACTAAGTTTACTAATTATTGTTAATGCTACGGGCTTTTATTTTTGGAGAAAACTAAGTAGCTCTCCTCAGCGACTCGGTAATGGATTGTTGATTTTAGGCGCATTAATTCTAGGCGCAAACATAGGATTGATGGGGCAACTATTTCATAGTACTAACCCCTTTTATGAATTGTTATTAGCCTGGGGAATTGGTGTTTTAGTAATGGCTTATAGCTTGCACTTAACTTCTTTAGCAGCAATGGCTATTATTTTAATTTGGAGTGGATACTTAGGTTTTATTTCAAATGATTTGTTTTCTTCAGCATCACAAAACCCTACTTGGTCATCTTTTTTAGGGCAGCATATGCCATTATTGGCTTGTATAGTGTTTATACCTTTAGCCTATTTATGTAAATCGCGCTGGATATTTTGTTTAAGTGCGATCGCTATTTTATCTAGTGCGGTAATTAACTTATCTTTATTGGGCGATCGCTTATTTAATTTGTCTACTCTGCAAACATCAGGTTGGCTAGTAGCGATCGCCTTTGCCCTACCCTCTGCATTATTATGGAGTTACGACGATAGCTACCTAACATATACAACCAAATCTTTTAGTAGAAGCGCCCGCAATCTTGCCCTTCTTTACCTGGCAATTGTAATTTATTCTAGTTCTTTTTATGGGCTATGGCAGTATTGGAATAATTCTTCTCTTAGCTTGGAAACATTAAGATCAATCAATTGGTTTCCTCTAGTAGATATTTTTCTTTTAGTTATAGTTGCCATCTTACAATGGTTGCGTCTGGGGCGAACAATAGCTAGACACCGCCCTTTGCATTCCCAAGATTTGACGACAATTGTTATCGGCTTATTGATAACAATTACAGCTTTAATTCCTATATGGCATACTAACGTTGCGTCAATCCCAGAATTAGCTACCTTTGCATTTAACGCAATGCTATTTATTCTCTCTGTTGGTTTGATGCGAGAAGGACTGAGCCACGGACAAAGACGAGCTTTTTGGTTTGGGTTGTTACTATTAATTTTTAGAATTATGCACTGGTTTTTATTATCTGTCAGTGGGCTATTTTTCAAGTCTTTAGTTTTTGTTTTGTGTGGAGTTGGCGTAATTGCAATTGGACTTTGGTTTGAGAAGTACGTCAGGACTTTTGGCAATCCAGCAAATTAAAAATTCAACAGGTTTTTATGACACAACAAACTAACGAAGAAACGCGATCGCTACCTTTATGGCGGTTTGCTGTGCCTTTACTACTACAAATCGGGCTAGTTTTAGTTCCACCTGCTCAATCAGTCTATACGCACGTTACAGGCAAAACTGTAGTATTGCAGACGATTCCTGTAGATCCATACGATTTATTACGGGGTTATTCACAAACTCTAAGTTACGATATTTCCCGCCTGGAAAACTTAAAAAAGCTTCCAGGTTGGCAAGAGTTAAGAAAGCAACAAAAAAGTAAAAATGCAGACTATTTAGATTCAGGTACGCAGTTGTATGTAGTCTTAGAAGCGCCACCAGAAGGGACAAAACAGCCGCCTCTAGCTTGGAAACCTGTAAGAGTAAGTGGAAGCCGCCTAAATTCATTACCCGCTAACCAGATAGCTTTAAAGGGCAATGCATCAGGTAATTCGATTCGCTACGGATTGGAAACTTATTACTTCCCCGAATCTCAGCAGCAAGAAATTAATCAAGCTATTAATCTTTCTCAAAGAAGACCAATGCGATCGCTCGTGGTTGAAATTAAAGTAGATGATCGCGGTAATGGCGTACCTGTAAGTTTGTGGGTACGCGATCGCAACTACCGCTTTTAGGCAACAGAAGATAAGGCAGTGGGATGATTGACTAGCCTACCGTCCTCCATATCGACAATGCGATCAGCGATATCTAAAATGCGATTGTCATGCGTTACTAATAAGATCGTGCAACCTTGTTCCCTAGCCAGCTTTTGCATCAAATTAACCACATCGCGCCCAGATTTACTGTCTAAAGCGGCGGTAGGTTCATCGGCTAAAACAAGTTGAGGACGACTTACTAAAGCTCGTGCGATCGCACAGCGTTGTTTTTGTCCGCCAGATAATTCGTAGCGCTCGAGCCAATCGGCGGTTTTAATGACCTTTCTCTGGGTTTTCATAAGGTCCAAGGAATCTTTCGCCGTTGAAATGAATCATATGATCGCTTTGATCTGCAACCCAAACTTCTGTTTCCCAAGAAATCTCCGCAAGATACCGAGTCATTTCTTTACGGCTTGGGAAAGCAGTAACAAAAACTAAGCCTTTGCTACTGGATTGAAAGAGCCGCTTTAATTCATTGTGACGTTTTAAGTTAACTGGGCTATGACTTGTCACAGCTTCTATCAATACCAGCCAGTCTATGACGCTCGTAATGAACTACAATGTCTGGCATTTTCCCATGAGGATCTAATTCAATCTCCATTTCTCGGAATTTTTGAGTTTCATTAATAATGAACTTATTTCCAGCATCGCCCACATAAAGAACTAGCCCTTTTGGTGTAAATCTAGGACAAAAGCTCTCTAAAATATCCTTTATTAATATATTTTGTCCACCGGACGATAGCTCAATAGCTTGACCGTTAGGCAAACTTACGGGAATCATCGGTATGTTGCGCTTTTTATTCTGCAACAGGTTTGTGACTGAAACAATATAATTTTGACGTGCTTCTTCCCACTGCTCAAAGCCATAAGATTTAAGTAGTGACAATGCTTGTTGATGAAGCTGATAACACCATTTTGGGCTGTTAGTTGGTCTATCCGGTCGATCTGGATTCTCAATAACTATCCCCATCTGTACAAACTGGTGCATAGTTTGCCGTCTTACTGTTTCGCGCGTATTCGGCGCGTATTGTTTCCCATAATAATCACGAAACCAATCCATCATCTCTGTAATCCTGCGTCTTGGTGCTGTCGCTTGATTCCAAGGAGTTTGAGGTTGAATGTTTGCTAAGGCAAGTAAGCAAAGTGCTGATCGCTCATTTTGTTGCTCTCTTGGAGCCGAAATTTCTTTGAGAATTGCCAGTGCTTCTTTAATTCTTTCACTAGCTTGAACAGCATTTGTTGTTTCACTCATAATAGACAGAGTTTTATGTATGACTGTATCAAGTTGCGTTTGGTTAAAGCAACGATCTCCAATTTGGCTTCCTAACTGAATTAAATCATCTTTGCAAGGGTATTTAATTTTACGCAAATCTGTGGCATTGACTTGTGTATGCCCACTGAATTGTCTGAAAAACATATCAATTAAAGTTGAATTAAGAAATGCTGCTAAACCTCGTGCAAGGTCGGGATTCATTCCCTTACCTTTAGCATGGTAATAGTTAAGATGATTTTCTATGCCCAATGCTGCCCCATCTATAGGAGAACAAACCGCCGCAACAAGACGACGTTTTTCTTCTTTGGCAGAAAAACGTTTTATCAAAACGTACCAACCTGATTGAACTAACCATTTACTGGTATCTTGGTTTTGTTCAATGGCGATTGGCTTACGAGGATTGACTGGTGGAAACAACACTTTTCCTACTTTCATCGATTCTGGGTAAAGCAGAGGAACACTTTTTTCATCCAAGCAAGTTTTTAACGCTGATTTAAGACGAAAATCGACAACTGCACCCGTTGAAACGTCTAAACCAAGGTCGTTTAATGTGGATGAGAATCTATCCATTTGCACTCTCAAAGCATCATCAAGAGAGTTTGTAACAATATGAATAAAATTTTCTTCATCGCTGGTTTCAACAACTTTGCTGTAGGGAACGCACCTTGACTCTAAAAATTCATCAGACTCACTTTTAAAATTACTAGTAACTTCTATACGATCAGGTTTATTTTTTGTCTTAATAGCATGAAAAATAATATTTTCTTGTAATATTTTCTCCGAAAAGACTGCTGAACGACTCTCAAAAACATGAATTTTATCAAGTCCCATTTCTTTCAAAAAAGCTTGGCGAAAACGACGAAAATAAACACCGTTACAAAAGCTTCTGGGCGTAATTGCAACTATTTCTCCCTCTTCCACAAGCTGTAACATAGTAAGTCATACAAATGCGCTATACAAATTAACAGTTTCAATTCCAAGTTTTGAAAGAAGTTTTTTTTCGATTGATTGATTATTAATTTTTTTGTATGGCGGATTTAAAATCGCGTGAGTAAAACTGGTGGCAGAGGTAGTAAAAAGCGGCAAACTTATTTCGGTAATAGCTTCTATAAAGCTTTCTTCACGTAAACAATAATCTGCTTGAATTCCTCTGCTTTCTAAAGCTGTACAGCACTCTATAAGACATTGCTGCAAAGACGGTATAAATATTGATTCAACTTCATAAGCGGTTATCAAGCATCTCTTAATATTACTAGGATTCATTAATAGTCGTTCTACAAAAGCGGCTGTTAATGACCCAACTCCGGCTCCAGGATCTAAAAGACTGATATGACTTGATAGATTGCTAAATTTTCCTGCCATGAAACGGGCAATTGAAGCAGGAGTTAAAAACTGACCTAATTCGCTACGCTGCTTTAGATTTAGCCTTGAAGAACAATGAATTCTGGCAATGTCAGTGGAGTCTGTGAGGAACGTTATCATGCTGTCAGATATAAAGTTATCCTCGCGTATCGGTGAGACATTCTAAACTTTTTTGTGTGGGACAAAATTATTAATGATGGCTAGTGCGATCGCACTATAGGTAAATTTGTTTATGCCGTGAAACTTTATAGTTGAGACTTTGAAGGGTGTCAAGCAATTCTGCTGAAAACATCGCGCGATCCTTTACAGACTCAACGGTACATCACAAAAATAGCAGAAAACAATAAATAAAGGCGCTCTCAAAGGAGAGCGCCTAAAATAGATTTCTTAGTAATTAATGAAACTACGCACCTACAGATTCTTTGGCAGCGTACATGACTTCTAGACTAATTACACTAAAACCGCGATCTCGCGCAAACTTTTCGGTATTGCGCTTGACTTTACCGCGTACAAACCCAGGCACTTTATTTAATTCTGCCTGTGCTTCTTTATTCCAACCTAAATCGGAATCTGCGGAAATGCCTTTAGTAATTACTTCCTTGGTATCGTGTCCGCCGAAGATTTCCAGTAAGTGGTCTTCCATGCCCAAAGTAAAGGAATTGTAGACCAAATCGGCGATTTGATTTGTGCCTTCATAGCCGCAAAATGGCTTGTAGCCGATGGGGAAGTTCTGAATGTGTACGGGAGCAGCTATTACACCGCAAGGGATGTTTAGACGCTTGCCTACGTGGCGTTCCATTTGCGTACCGAAGATAGCCGATGGTTCAACGCGAGCGATCGCATCGCCAATTTGTCCGTGATCTTCAGTTACGATTACTTCATCACAGTATTCGCCTACTTGTTCCTTAAACCACTCCGCATCGTACTTGCAATAAGTACCCGCCCAAACAACGTGAATGCCCATTTCCCGCGCTAAAATCTTCGTCATCGCGGCGGAGTGGGTGCTATCGCCAAAAACTACAGCTTTTTTCCCGGTCAAATTTTGACAGTCAATCGAGCGCGAAAACCAGGCTGCTTGAGATACGTGCAACGTTTGCTCGTTGATAAAGTCTTCATAGTTTACATCCGCGCCTTGGTCGTTGATAATCTGCTGAATTTTGCGAATGCAACGGGCTGTTTCTACTACACCCATCGGCGTAATATCTACATAGGGCATTCCAAACTCTTGTTCTAGGTACTTCGCTGACATTACTCCTAGTTCCCGATAAGGTACTAAGTTAAACCAAGCTTGGGAAAGTCTTTTGAGGTTAAGCACTGACGCTGCTTCAGGAATTACCTCATTAATTTCAATCCCTAGATCCGTCATCAATCGCTTTAATTCGGTGCAATCGTGGTGATTGTGGAAGCCGAGACTAGAAATACCCAAAATATTCACGGAAGGCTTGGCAGTTTTACCTGTAGGTAATTCGCCTTTTTTTCGCGCCTTTTCGGTGTATAGCTGGACAATTTGCCGTAACGTAATGTCCGCCGCTTGCAATTCGTTGACGCGGTAGTGGTTAACATCTGCCAGCATGACATCGCACTTTGTATCAATAGAAGCACGTTCGACGAAGTTTTCTAAGTCTTCTTGCAAAATGCTAGAGGTGCAGGTAGGCGTAAGCACAATCAAGTCGGGGTGTTCTTCGGTGTCTTTGCGAGTAATGTTGTCAACGACCTTTTCTTGAGAACCCCGCGCCAATACGTTGCGGTCTACCGAACTAATGGTAACTGGAGTAAAATTGCGATCGCGCTCTAACATCGAACGCATGACGTTGAAGTAGTCATCGCCAATTGGTGCGTGCATGATGGCATGGACGTTTTTAAAAGAGCTAGAAACTCGCAAAGTTCCAATATGGGCAGGTCCTGCATACATCCAGTAAGCCAATTTCATATCTTTGCAATGCTCCCTAATTTATATAGCTTGGAATAGTTATTATTAGTCTTGTAGTTTCCGATTGTCCCAGAGATATCGGGTGCTAGTGCAGCTACTTACAATTTTTGCAACAAAACGATAAGTGCTGGAGTTGTTCGTGCATCAATGCCCATCTTGCAACGCTTGCTGCTGCGCGGCGAACAGTTCCTTAATACCTTTTTCGGCAAGATCGAGCATTTGATTAGTTTGAACTCGGCTAAAGCTGCCTTCTTCAGCAGTTCCTTGAATTTCTATAATGCCTAAATTGCTGTCCATGACTACGTTTAAATCTACCTCTGCTGCTACATCTTCAGGGTAGTTTAAATCTAGATAAGGTTCGCCTTGAAGTATTCCAACTGAAACTGCCGCTACTTGATGACGGATAGGGGAGCGTTCTAAAGTTCCTTGTTTTATCAGAGATGCGATCGCATCAGATAGCGCCACAAAGCCCCCAGTAATAGAGGTTGTACGGGTTCCAGCATCGGCTTGGAGTACGTCGGCATCAATGGTAATTGTACGTTCCCCTAGTGCCTCTAAATCGATAGCTGCGCGCAAACTGCGCCCAATCAAGCGTTGAATTTCTTGCGTGCGTCCCGATAATTTCAATAATTCTCTTGGTTGACGCTGGGGGGTTGCGCCGGGTAACATTCGATATTCCGCCGTTAGCCAACCTTTTCCCGAACCGACTAAAAACTTAGGGACTCCATCAGTAATCGTTACCGTACAAAGGACTTGCGTGTCCCCGCATCTAGTTAAAACCGAGCTTGCTGCAAAGCGTGTAAAACCAAGTTCAAAGCTAATCGGTCGCAACTGTTCGCTTTGTCTACCATCGGGACGTTGCCAAGCCATGACTATTGCTCGTTTAATTATCAGAACTTAGCCAAGTTTATGACATTTTGCGATCGCATCAGTTACTTCTATTTGCCAAGCTACTCATAGTTTTTCGGGAAAAGCAACTGTCTTCTAGCTGTTGACCTTCACTCATATCTAGTGTTAAATCAAAGAACTTAGCGAACAAATACGCTATATATCTGTATTATTTTTCCTCAACGGTTAAATGTTGTCCTATGGTTGCCCAGCTAGAAACCCCCGCGTTGACTACTCCTAATAGCCTACCTTATGCGATCGCGGGGCTTGTTCAAGTATTTACCTGTTCTCCTCGTTGCTTTTTTACAAGCGTGATGGCGCAAGCCTTAACAATTGCAGGACTTGGTACACCTGTAATGATAGTCCAGTTTCTTAAAGGCGGTATAGGGCAAGGGTTTGAGCATCCGGTACAGTTGGGACAAAATTTAGATTGGATTCGCTGCGACTTACCTCGTTACATCGATACTCCTCAATTGGACGAAGCAGAAACAAAGTCATTACTCGCATTGTGGCAGCATACACAAAAAGTTGTATCGGAGGGAAAATATAATTTTGTGGTGTTGGACGAATTGAGTTTAGCGATTTCTTTTGGCTTAATTCCCCTTGATGAAGTATTGGAATTTATTAAAAAGCGCCCCGCTCACGTAGACATTGTACTAACAGGTGCAGAAATGCCCCCAGAAATTCTAGAACTAGCCGACCAAATCACCGAAATTCGCCGCAGTCACCAACCGTAGGGGCGCAATGCCTTGCGCCCTTACTAAGGTATTCTAGTAACTCTGTTGATTTACTTATAATGCTGTGATTAAGAACGATATTTGGATTACTGAAATGGCGACTGAAGGTATGATTGCACCTTTTGAACCACAATTAATTAGAAAACATCAGCATGACTCAGTATTACAACCTGTAATCAGCTATGGACTTTCTTCTTATGGGTATGATATCCGTCTTTCTAGCGCCGAGTTCCGCATTTTTCGTCACATTCCTGGAACGGTCGTAGATCCGAAAAACTTTAATCCTGAAAACTTAGAACAAACACAACTGCATACAGATAATAGTGGCAAATATTTTATTTTGCCTGCTCATTCCTACGGTTTAGGTGTGGCTCTAGAAAAGCTAAAAGTTCCCGCAAATATTACAGTTATTTGTATTGGAAAAAGCTCCTATGCAAGATGTGGTATAATTGCAAACTTAACTCCCGCCGAGGCCGCGTGGCGAGGTCATTTAACTTTAGAGTTTTCAAATTCTTCTAGTGCCGATTGTCGCATTTATGCTAATGAAGGTGTAGTGCAATTATTGTTTTTAGAAGGCGAACCTTGCGCTACAAGTTACGATGATCGCAAAGGGAAGTATCAAGACCAATCTGAAGTTGTTACGTTAGCTAAAGTTTGATTTTAAAGCTCTATCTTGAATGTATGAAAATTGATTTAGTAGAGCAAGTTCTGCTTTTTGTAATTCACTTCCTAAATACATTGCGTGTCCAATTTGCAAAGCTGGACAATCGGCGGCGATTTGCCCTTGAAGCCCTGTTGCAGATTTACCTGAATAACAATTAACAACTTCTCCTGTTCCAGGGGTCATGTGTTCGACAACAATTGTGTCATCTTGGACATTAATTACAAAACTACCCGAAGGATCGGCGTAGTCTCTTTGTGATACAAGTTTTTTATACTGATTTTGAATTAAATTGTCAGCATTTTCCCAGCAATCGTCGTAAATATGGGCGCTTTGGCTAATAGTAATTAACGCTCCCATTTGTAAGTTATGGTTAGAAACTTTGCACACTCGATCTAAAATATGTTTTTGCAATGCTCGTAACCCCATTGCATTCGCCACCCAAGCGGAAAACATATCGTTGCTGCGAAAAGTAGCAGTTAAAGATAGCTCATTATCTACAACTCTTACCCAAATATGATTGAGACAGGGGGGACTGTTATTCGCTTCGCCGTCCTGTACATCCCATAAAGACATTACCGCTCTAGCAGAATCAACATCGTTGATTAATTTATCAATTACTTGCTCTATTTGATCTAATCCAAAATGCGATCGCAATCGCTGCCCATAAGTATACTTAACTCCTTCTACTGTTGGCGCATCATCGAGAATTTGCGAAACGTATTCATTGATAAAAGTGCGATCGCATGGGAGATAATTAGGTTCGGGAAAGTAAAACTCCTCTGGCTCATCGGTGACAATTGCAACTAAATCGATTAATTCTTGCCATTGTCCATCGTAGAGCGTCGGTCTTATTGTCCCTGTAGTTTTGATCCGGTGAACGATTTTTACCCAAGTTTCCGCAATCGTGCGTCCTTCGATGCGGTGTCCGTAGCGCGTCCCTGGTAACACTGTCGGTTCTACAGTAGCTAACAGGTACTCTTGCGGCGAATTCCAAGGCTCTAGAGGCTCTCTAAGCGCGTAAGATTTTACTTTATTAACCGCTTCGGAGATTGTTTTAGCTTCCACCCATTCTAAAGATTTGCGTAACTGTTCTAAAACTTCTCTTGGAACTTCTATATCTATATATCCCGTTACTGTAGAACGAATTAGCCAACACTTTTTACCCGTATCTGTAAATCCTAACTCAAAACCGTTAGAGAAAAAGTCAATTAAACACTTACTCGCTCCGGCGTTGCGGTCTTCTTTGGTAGCGTTGATAACTACTAAGTATCGTACAAAAGGATTTGCCAATAAATTACGAATTAATAGCGAAATACCCCTAGTCGGGCTGTAGAGTGCGCCTATCCCTGCGTATTCGTGGGTTTGTAAGTGTTTAGCAACGCTTTCCTTTACCGTCCACCCAGTCGCAATTACTGTTTGACCTGTACCGCAAATTATTTGATTTGGTTTGTATGGGGGTTGATAAAAAACTTCCCTAGTTAAGGAGCTAGTCATTTTTTCACCTCGATTTATTACTTCATTGCAACAAGCAAAACTGTATAAGTTTATGTTCCCCTCTAATGGATGCCATTGCAAAACTTAAGCAAATACTTAGTAAAGATATAGATATATGCGATCGCACTTACTTAGCTAATAAGTAATTTCCCAAGGCTTAATTTTTGATTAAGTTTACGAGCAATCTAAAAATCGAAGCTAGAATACAGAGGATTAGCAGTGGGGATCATCAAACTTAGAGGTAAAAGCCACAAGAAAAAGTTTTAATACTCTACCTAAAGTTACAGGACAAGCACCCGTATCCGCTTCCACAATAAGCATAGGACGTTATAAATATTGCATTGGGTGTTCATTGTAAGAACCAAGCAATTGACTCTAATTAGTTAAATTTTGTAGATTTTCGTTTTAATTTATTTTTTCTCCGCTCCTTAAAAAGGTACAAAAATGCAAGGAATTCAAAAAATTCGCTGTCCAAACTGCGGTAGTGAAGGAGAACGCCACTATATCGCCGAAAGTAAGCTAATTCGGACGCAATGCCCAACTTGCGACTACTTAATGGTTACGTGTTCCGACACTGGCAAAGTAATAGAGGCTTATGCCCCAGGAATTGATAGTTGCCGTTTAAACTTGCGTAGTAGTACGAAGTTGTCCGCAAGCAGCGTTGGCTTCCAATCCCCGCGAGTACCGCACGCTAACGGCGATTTGTTGCTGTTGTAAGGCATTGACAAAAGCTTGAATGGCGCGAGGGCTAGGGCGTTCGTAGTCGGCATCCGCGATTGGGTTGTAAGGAATCAAGTTTACATGGCACTGAAAGCCTCGCAGTAGTTGAGCAAGCTCTGTTGCTTGCCTTGGCGAATCATTTACTCCTGCCAGCAAGACGTACTCAAAACTAATTCGCCGCCCTGTAACTTGCACGTATTCTTTACATTCAGTAATTAAATCGTTAAGAGAGTAATTGTTAGCGCTAGGGATAAGCTCGGCGCGGAGATTTTGATTAGAGGCGTGGAGACTAACGGCTAAAGTTACTTGTAATTCGCATTTAGCAAGTTTGCGAATCCGTGAACGAATGCCCACGGTAGAAAGAGTTATGCAGCGCTGACCAATCCCCACATCGCGATTGAGCAATTCAATCGCTTTTAAGACGTTATCGGTATTTAATAACGGTTCACCCATACCCATAAATACAATATGGCTGACGCGCCGTTTAAAATCTTCTTGAACCGTCAAAACTTGATCAACAATTTCGCCCGATGATAAATTGCGAGTAAAACCGCCTTTTCCGGTAGCGCAGAAATCGCAAGCCATCGCGCAGCCAACTTGACTGGAAACACAGACAGTTAGGCGTTTTTCGGTAGGTATGCCCACCGTTTCTACTACCTGATTATCGGCTAGTTGCAATAGATACTTTACAGTTTTATCGGGCGCTTGCGATCGCAAATGTACTTTTGATCGCCCAATCGGGATATGAGAAACACTACTGCGCCATTGCTTAGAAAAAACCGAGATATCGTCAAGACTGCGCGCGCCTTTATGATAAATCCAATCGTGTAATTGTTTGCCGCGATAAGCGGGTTGTCCTTGAGAGATTACCCAGTCTGTAAGTTCTTGTAAATTTAAACCTAATAGCGTTAAGTTAGGCTGTTCTAGAGCAACAGTGGCAGTCGGTTCGAGTTGGGTTTGGTTTTTGCTACCCATAAAAGTAATGTTGATATAAAAGTATGTATATCTACGACCTTAACTTATTGGAGCGGATGGGACAAAGTTATTTTGCCGCGACTGCTTCCAGGGATAATAACTATTTATGAGGAATTATTAAATGTTGCCAGATTTTAGCCACTTGCCATTGGCGATGCAATTTACTTCGCCAGGTGCGGAGATAGGGAACATTGGACCTATAACTATTCGCTGGTACGGTTTACTTATCGCCTCGGCGGTACTAATTGGGATCAATCTTTCTCAGTATTTAGCAAAGCGCCGCAATGTTGACCCTGATTTGCTGGGAGACTTGATTATTTGGCTCATTATTGGCGCAATTCCCTCAGCACGGTTGTATTACGTTCTTTTTGAGTGGTCGCAATACTCCCAACATCCAGAGACAATTATCAGAATTTGGGAAGGTGGGATTGCAATTCACGGCGCAATTATTGGCGGTACAATCGCAGCATTGATTTTTGCTAAAGTCAAAAATATCTCTTTTTGGCAATTAGCGGATTTGGTAGCACCTTCACTAATTTTAGGACAAGCGATCGGGCGCTGGGGCAATTTTTTCAACTCTGAAGCTTTTGGAAGCCCGACTAATTTGCCCTGGAAGCTATTTATTCCAGAGGCTAATCGTCCCGCTCAATTTAAAGATGTTGCTTACTTTCACCCGACATTTTTATACGAATCACTATGGAATTTGATGGTGTTTGGCTTGCTAATGACGCTATTTTTTCGAGGATGGAAAGGAAAGCAACTTAAAACTGGAACTTTATTTTTGGTGTATTTAGTTGCTTATAGCTTAGGACGGTTGTGGATTGAAGGCTTGCGTACCGATAGCTTGATGCTGGGATGGTTAAAGATGGCTCAAGTTGTGAGTTTAACGGGTATTAGTTTAGGATTAGCGGGACTAACTTGGCTATACCTTTACAAGCGCTCTTTACCGGATGTTGCACCAGTAAAAAAGCCAGAACGGGAGTTGTCTCAAAGATAAAATGTACAAAAAAAAGCTCTAGAGTCAAAATCTAGAGCTTAACCAGGGTGCATCTACCATTTATTACTCCATGAGTGGATGAATCTGTTCCGCAAAAAAATAGAAAATTACTCAAACTTTTTTATGTCTCAGTCCGAGCTTCTTCAATCAACGCCAATTATTCCTTTAGCACCAGCAGTTTACCTCGTAGGCGCGGGTCCGGGCGATCCAGATTTGCTTACTGTCAAAGCGCAAAAACTTTTAATGCAAGCCGATGTAATTTTATTTGCGGATTCTTTAGTACCCAAGCAAATCTTAGAGTTATGCCGCCCAGATGCGGAGATTATTCGCACGGCAAATAAGACATTAGAGGAGATTTTACCTTTGATGGTGGAACTCGTGCGATCGCATAAATCAGTAATTCGCTTGCAATCGGGAGATCCAAGCCTTTACAGCGCCATTCACGAACAAATGCAAGCCCTCGCCGCCGCCGATATTCCTTTTGAAGTAATCCCCGGAATTAGTGCTTTTCAAGCCGCCGCCGCCAAACTCAAAATCGAATTAACTGTTCCAGGAGTTGTACAGACAATTATCCTCAGTCGCATTAGCGGACGCACCCACGTACCAGCCACTGAAGAATTAGCCTCCTTAGCCGCCCATAAAGCTAGTCTGTGTTTGTATTTGAGCGCTCGTCATATCGAAAATGCCCAAGCGCAATTATTAGAACACTACACGCCAGAAACCCCAGTAGCTATTTGCTTTCGCTTAGGTTGGGTAGATGAAAAAATTTTAGTAGTACCCCTAGAAAAAATGGCAGAAGTTACCCAAAAAGAGAATTTGATTCGGACAACCCTGTATGTAATTAGTCCAGCATTGCAAGAAATGGGGGAAGTGCGAAGTCGTTTATACCATCCCGAACACAATCATCTATTTCGCCCGGAAAAGCCTACTCATTAATTGAATAAGGCGAAGCGTTGCCATAAGTAGAAGCGAAGACAAAGATCCACGATGATTGATATTGGAGGTGTTTGCGCTGATTATAGAGAATTTTTACCCAAAAACGGCTCAAAATATCTCCCTTGACTTGCCTCGGTTTTTCAAGTGACATACTAAAGATACTGAGTTTAATTAGGGGGAAATGGTGTTTTTTAGCGTTGTTATTCCAACTTACGATCGCTTACCAATTTTAAAAAAGTGTCTCAAAGCTCTAGAAACTCAACTTATTCCGGCAGGAAGTACGATTAGTGGCTATGAAATTGTCCTTGTAGATGATGGCTCAACAGATGGGACTTTAGAATGGCTAGAATCGGCGGCGGCAGATTTTCCCCATGTAAAATCCTACTTGCAAAACCATCAAGGTCCGGCGGCGGCACGCAATTTAGGCGTAAAGAAGGCTACGGGGGATACAATTATTTTTATTGATAGCGATTTAGTTGTAACCGATAACTTCCTCGTCGCTCATGCAGAGGCGTTAACTAGTGCGGACAAAGGCGATCGCATTTTTACTTACGGGCGAGTAATCAATACTTGTAACTTCGATGCGCCTACTTCCGAACCCTACAAGCTTACAGATTTTTCGGCGGCTTATTTTGCTACTGGAAATGTAGCAATTGCTCGTCATTGGTTGGATAAAGCGGGGTTATTTGATACGCGCTTTCAATTATATGGTTGGGAAGACTTGGAACTCGGCGTAAGACTCAAACAGCTTGGCTTAAAATTAATCAAGTGTCCCGATGCCGTCGGCTACCACTGGCATCCTCCTTTTGCTTTAGCCCAAATTCCCAACCTCATCGATAAAGAAATTCAACGCGGGCGCATGGGCGTTTTGTTTTACCAAAAGCACCCTACTTGGGATGTGCGGATGATGATTCAAATGACTCCATTGCACCGGATTTTGTGGGGCATTTTGTCAGTAAATGGACTGCTAAACGAACGGACAATGGCTCCCTTTTTACAGTGGCTGATCGATCGAAATAGACCCCAACTGGCGCTAGAAATTGCCCGGATTTTCCTCAACTGGTACAATGTTCGGGGTGTTTATAGTGCCTACGCCCAAATGCGTTAAGCCTGTAGGTAGTAGTTATCTCGTGATATACTAGAAGGGTTGTCTAAACTCACACATCCAGTTTTTTCGGGTGTTTCTTAGTCAGAAATACACCTGGATGGAGGATTAACCCGAATAGGAGCAAAAAGTATGCCAGTAGTTTCATTGGCTCAAATGATGGAGTCGGGAGTTCACTTCGGGCATCAGACCCGGCGGTGGAATCCAAAAATGGATCGTTATATCTATACTGCCCGTAATGGCGTTCATATCATTGACTTGGTGCAAACTGCCCAATTGATGGACGACGCATACAACTATATGCGGACAGCAGCAGAACAAGGAAAGAAATTTCTATTTGTTGGCACAAAGCGTCAAGCCGCCGGGATTATTGCCCAAGAAGCAAGTCGCTGCGGCGCGCACTACATTAACCAACGGTGGTTAGGTGGAATGTTGACCAACTGGACAACAATTAAAACTCGCGCCGAACGGTTGAAAGATTTAGAACGCCGGGAAGAAACTGGGGCATTAGATTTGCTGCCCAAAAAAGAAGCTTCCATGCTGCGCCGAGAAATGACTAAGTTGCAAAAATACTTAGGTGGGATTAAAACTATGCGGAAAATTCCCGATGTAGTGGTAATCGTAGACCAACGCCGGGAATACAACGCCGTTCAAGAATGCCAAAAACTAGGAATTGAGATTGTATCAATGTTAGATACAAATTGCGATCCTGATGTCGTAGATGTTCCTATTCCCGCCAACGACGACGCTATCCGCTCTATCAAGTTGATAGTAGGTAAGTTGGCAGATGCGATTTATGAAGGTCGTCACGGTCAGCTAGAGGGTAGCGAGGGAGACTACGGAGACTACGGAGACTACGGGGACTTTGAGGACGAGGAGAACGGGTATACAGATTCGCTACCTCCCGATGAAGAAGAAACCGGAGCCTAGATTCCTAGGACAATTCAAAACTATTAATTTAATGTTTCAAATCCTAAGAATTTGGGGAGTTGAAAGAAAAGTTAATTTTTGAATGATTTAGTAAGTGTTTTAGGGCAAACGAAAGTTTGCCTTAGAGCAACTACAAGCGCAAACAGAACTGTAATTCAAGTAGGGATTAAGGCAAGATGGCGGACATATCTGCACAAGCTGTCAAACAACTGCGCGAAAAAACTGGCGCGGGGATGATGGATTGTAAAAAAGCGCTAAAAGAAACTAACGGCGACCTCACCGAAGCAATGGATTGGCTGCGGAAAAAAGGGATGGCTTCGGCGGCAAATAAAGGATCGAGAGTAGCGGCGGAAGGCTTAGTAGATAGTTACATTCACACAGGTGGTAGAGTTGGCGTACTTGTAGAAGTCAACTGCGAGACGGACTTTGTAGCCCGTGGAGATGCATTTAAAAAACTGGTGCAAGACATCGCCAAGCAAGTAGCCGCCTGTCCTAATGTTGAATATGTTTCTGTCGCAGACATTCCCGCCGAAATTTCTGAAAAAGAAAAAGAAATTGAGATGGGTAAGGATGATTTGGGCAATAAGCCAGCAAATATCAAAGAAAAAATTGTCGCTGGTCGAATTGACAAACGATTGAAAGAGATGACTTTGGTAGATCAGCCCTTTATTCGCGACCAAAGTATTACCGTAGAAGAATTGGTAAAACAAAGTATTGCGACTTTAGGCGAAAACATCAAAATTCGTCGCTTTGCCCGGTTTGTACTTGGTGAAGGGATTGAAAAGCAAGAAAGCAATTTTGCTGATGAAGTAGCCGCGCAAATGGGCAAAAATTAATTTTCTCGGCTGATTGCTCGGTGTTTTAGACAGGTCAAGCACGTTTGCTGCTGACCTGTCTTTATTTTGAGTGACTATTTTAAAATAAAAAAGTACATTTGTACCGAAATCTCGCTGGGCGCTGTATAACTTATGGTTGAACAAATTAATCGCGATATTGCGGCGCTAGAAGAAACGGTTAAAGCGATCGCAATTGAACTTGAAAATGCTTATATTAGTTATCTCACTGTCCTAGGGCAGGGGGTAGCAAAACAGCTAATGTTAGCAAGTTATCACTTATGTACTCAGGGATACCCAAAACAGTTTGTGAGCTTAACTTTGAGCCAAAGGCAGCAGTTGCAGCAAGATATTCGTAAGTTGACAAAGCGAGCCGCCGTCCAGTTGCTAAGGCATACTCAAGCAGAAGATAATCTAGAGTTTTCTTTTCTGGTGGAAGCAGAACTAGAGCCTATTAGCTTTTCTGACCCTGGAGAGTTGATCAAGTGGCAACATGAAGTAGAAAATGCGATCGCAAATACCTTAAAAACTGTTTCTAGCAAAACCAATACTCTGCTACAGCAAGCGGAAATCTTACCGAATAACTTGCCCCTTGCGCCCTTGATAGAAGTGGCAGCAAGTTCGCCCGACGGTACGCCGGAAATGATGACGCAATTGCCAAATCTATTAAACTTATTAATAGAGACAGATAGCGATAGCGATAGCGAGTCACAAGAATCTAATGTTACCCAGATTATTGCTATTCACCTGCGGTTAATCGATATAGAATTTGCGGATGCTACAGTTAGGGCTAAACGCAATCAAATCCGCAGTATATCGATGAAAGTGAGCGTTCTAGAGCGCGAATATCAAAAAAAGCAGCGTGAACGAGATGTAGCGGAGGCGGAAGCTGCCTGGCGAGCAAGTTGGTTTGAATCATAGTTTTGAACTTTTTTGAATATCAATGTATATCACCGACTCACCCGATTGGTTGCGCTTGCAAAGAGCCTTAGCAGTAGAGGCAGAGCGGGGCTTTGTTGACCTGATGGGCAAACAGTACCGCTTTAGTGAGTTTCTGAGCCTCAGCTTTGGTAAATTGCCGGATGGACTGCCTTTTGAGGAGCGCCAACGCTGGCACGAAATGGCGACAGAATTTGCCAATTATCCCCAACTAACTCTTGAGGAGCGGCAAAGTTTGGTAGCAAACACTCGCCGATATATTTACACTACTTTTCAAGCAACTCCTCCCGCCAAGGCGCAACCTTACAGTAACAAAGTGAAGTTGGCGAAAACTACTTCCTTAGCGGCGGAAATAAATGAACGCCTTACACCAACGCTCGACCAACCCCTAACAAGTTTGGCAGAAATTGGAGCTAGGAGGGCAAGTTATTTAGCTCGTTTGGGTTTGTCTACAGTACGAGACGTGCTGTTTTACTATCCTCGCGACCATATCGATTACGCTCGTCAAGTCAATATCCGGGAATTGGCAGAGGGAGAGACAGTCACAATTGTGGGGAAAATTTATCGCTGTAGTTGCTTTAGTAGTCCCAGCAATTCCAAATTGACAATTTTAGAAGTAATTTTAAAAGACAATACTGGACAAATTAAACTCAATCGCTTTTTTGCTGGTAGTCGTTACTCTAATCGCGGTTGGCAAGAACAGCAAAAACGCCGCTATCCAGTTGATGCAATAGTTGCGGCTTCGGGATTAGTTAAAAAAAATAATTATGGCGTAACTTTGAAAGACCCAGAATTAGAAATTTTGGCTAGTCCAGGAGATGCGATTGATTCGCTGACGATTGGGCGGGTAGTGCCTGTATACGCGCTAACCGAAGGCGTGAGTGCGGATATGGTAAGACAAGCGGTGATTGCTGCTTTGCCTTGCGCGAGTCAATTAAAAGATCCATTACCTGCGGCTTTACGCAAGCATTACGAGTTAGATAAATTGAGTAATGTGATCGCAAATATCCATTTTCCCCCTGATGATACGGCTTTAGCTGTTGCTCGGCGACGGTTAGTTTTTGATGAATTTTTCTACCTGCAACTAGGATTGCTGCAACGTCAATACAAAGCCAAACAAATTCAAACTAGCGCGGTTATTGCTCGGACTGGGCAGCTAATTGAGCAGTTTTACGAAGTATTACCTTTTAAGTTGACGGGCGCTCAATCGCGGGTAATCAACGATGTTCTCAACGATTTACAAAAACCTTCTCCCATGAACCGTTTAATTCAAGGGGATGTAGGTTCAGGAAAAACCGTTGTTGCCGTAGTTGCGATTCTCGCGGCGATTCAATCGGGCTACCAGGCGGCTTTGATGGCTCCTACGGAAGTTTTGGCAGAGCAACATTATCGCAAATTAGTTAGCTGGCTCAATTTGCTCCATTTACCTGTCGAATTGCTCACGGGTTCTACCAAAGCCGCTAAACGGCGACAAATTCACGCGCAGTTAGAAACCGCCGAATTGCCGCTACTCGTAGGAACTCATGCTTTAATTCAAGAGCCGGTAAATTTTCAAAGGCTAGGTTTAGTCGTCATTGACGAACAGCACCGTTTTGGGGTGGGACAAAGGGCGGCGTTGCAGCAAAAAGGGGAAGCACCCCACGTATTGACAATGACTGCAACTCCGATTCCGCGCTCTCTAGCGCTGACATTACACGGCGACTTGGATGTCAGCCAGATTGATGAATTGCCCCCCGGACGGCAAAAGATTCATACTACAGCTTTGACGGCAAAAGAACGCGCTAACGCCTACGATTTAATTAGCCGCGAAGTTGCTCAAGGGCGACAAGCTTATATTGTTTTACCTTTAGTAGAAGAATCGGAAAAATTAGATGTTCGGGCGGCGGTGGAGGAGCATCAAAGGTTACAAGAAAGTGTTTTTCCGCAGTTTCAAGTCGGATTGCTCCACGGGCGGATGAGTTCGGCAGATAAGGATACGGCGCTGACTAAGTTTCGCGATAATCAGACGCAAATTATTGTTTCGACGACAGTAATTGAGGTCGGGGTAGATGTCCCAAATGCTACGGTGATGTTGATTGAAAATGCCGAGCGTTTTGGTTTATCTCAGTTGCACCAATTGCGGGGACGAGTGGGGCGCGGTGCGGCGCAATCATACTGTTTGTTGATGAGTAGTTCTAAGGCTGAAACGGCGCGTCAACGGTTGCAAGTTTTGGAACAGTCGCAAGATGGCTTTTTTATTTCAGAGATGGATATGCGATTTCGCGGACCTGGGGAAGTTATTGGAACTCGTCAATCGGGGGTCGCAGATTTTACTTTAGCAAGTTTGGTAGAAGATCGAGAAGTTTTAGAATTGGCTAGGCAAGCGGCGGAAAAGGTAATTGAAAAAGATCCCTTGCTAACTCGTTGGTCGTTGATGCGGACGGAGTTGGAGTATCGTTATCAACGGTTGATGGGTGGGGCGATTTTGACTTAGTTAGGAGGCGGAGGCTAGAGTATTTTATATTTATCTAAATTGCTATATCGTCGGCTCTGCAATATTTTGATTTGTTGTTCATACAATATTTATAGAGCAAAAATTATAACAATTCCTTTGTCAAAACACTTATTGAGATAAAACTATTGATTAGAATAATTAAGATTACACAATCGCCAGATAATTTTCAAGATGGTTAAGATTGTAGTAAAACAAATTAACTTATACTAAGATGCAAACAATTTATACATCTTGCACAAGAAAATTGAAGAAAAACAATTGGGTTTGTGCTAGGTTAATTTACTAGATTAAAAACATTAGTAAAGAAAGCGAACAAAAATATCATACTGGGTCATGAAATTAGAGCGACCTTGCTATAGAAAGATTTAGTCATATTATAATAGCTACAAAAAATAATTATTTGCCCAAGGGAAGGATGATTAATGTCTAATAATGATTTTATAGTTCTTAATGGAACTCTTGAACAAAAAAGGAAAGAAACTGCAAATACATTTTCTGAAAGCGAATACTTTGAAATTTTCACTTTTGAGCAGGCGTTAAAAGAATACGATCTCTCTTATGATGAATTATTAGATGGGAGGGTTGATGGAGCAGATGATGGTGGCATTGACGGCTTTTTTGTTTTTATTAACAATGAGTTTCTTAATGAGGATCTAGATATAACAAGTATCAAAAAAAATCCAATATTAGATATTTATCTCATTCAATCTAAAACTTCAAATTCATTTCAAGAAGCAGCGCTTGATAAGCTTATAGCAACTACACAAGATATTTTTGACTTAACTAAAGAAATTGTAAGCATTCAAAAACTTTATAATTCACCTCTGATAGCGAAAGTAGTAATGTTCCGGGATGTTTATGTTAAGTTAGCAAACCGACACCCTGAAGTCAGGGTAACATATATCTATGCTAGTAAAGGTAATTGCTTAGAGATTCATCCAAAAATTTATAATAAATCTGAAAATCTAAAAAATATTACGCAAAGATATTTTGTTAAATCTGAGGTTAAAATTAAGTTTCTTGGCTCACGAGAACTGCTCGAAGCAGTCAGACACGAAAAAACTTACTGTCTACAACTAAGATTTCTGGAAAACTGTATTTCCCGTGGAGAAGATAACTATGTTGTTCTTTCTAACCTGAAGGATTATTATGAGTTTGTAACAGATGAAAATGGCAGTCTAAGAAATTATTTATTTGAGTCAAATGTAAGAGATTATCAAGGCGATGTGGAAGTAAATAGGGATATTAGAAGTACCCTCGAAAAAAGCGATGCAACTATTGATTTTTGGTGGTTAAATAACGGAATAACAATACTTGCTTCAAAAGCGAGTATTGCTGGTAAACTTATCACCCTTGACGATGTTCAGATAGTAAATGGCTTACAAACTACTAATACCATATATGAATATTTAAGGACGGTTACATCCCCAGATAATTTAAAGAATGATATTAAACCTATTCTTGTAGAAGTTCAGGATAAAAGAGCTATACTCCTAAAAATTATAGTAACAAATAATTTAGAGGCTAGAGATCGCATTATTAAAGCAACTAACTTTCAAACTCCAGTTCCTCCATCTTCTTTGAGAGCTACTGAACCCATACAACGAGACATAGAAGATTATTTCTTACAAAATAGTTGGTTTTACGACCGTCGTAAAAACTATTACAAGAATATAGGTAAGCCTTCCGATAAAATAGTGGGTATTCCTTATCTAGCTCAAGCATTTACTTCCATTATTCATCGTGAGCCACACAATGCCAAAGCTCGACCAACGGCAATTATTAAAGGAGATAATAACTACAATAAAGTATTTAACTCTTCAATAGACATCAAAATTTATTTGTTTTGTGCAACATTAATGAAAACTATTGAAGTTTGTATAAGAAATTTGAATTTTTCACAATTGAGGCAAGACTACGAAAATGAAATGATAAAATCTGCAATTGTTAGAAGCTTGATTTTCCATATTGCAATGCTCTTTACTATAAAAATGCTTCGTAAGTTAGATTACAACTTGAAAGATGTAGCATCTTTGATAAACGCAAAAATAGATGATAAAGTTTTATTTTCCACAATAATAGAAACTATTCAAATGACAGACGCTCATCTAAAAATAGAAAATTCTTTATCAATTAACACAGTAGCTAAACGCGCTGAGTTTACGAATTTTCTTATTAACGAGGTTAACATATATCCTTGCTGTCTTATCTGAACAATTAGAAAACAGATTGAGTGAGCTTCGCCAAAAGCCGTAGGATGGTGTGAATTATCGCTCCATAAATAATTGCTTTATTCATGCATTCTACATCATTGAGATAGTTAGAATATCTCTTGACCACATTCTTGGTATTGAGTCAAAAATTTTTTATCCTGATTCAACTTTTTAAGGAAAAACTCTTAATGTAATAGTGCTTGAGAAATAAGCACTGTTGTGTACGTTTTGTTTTTAAGAGATCGCAAGTAATACTAAATCTTCTATCTTTTTTATATTAAGATCGCCTGCTAGGTAGCCAATCCCACGATGCAGGTGGAGGCGAAATTGAGTGGCTAAGGTTTCTTTATCTGTGCCTAAATTGTCATTGTAGCAGCGCTGTTTGAGGGCAATAAGGAGGATGTCGGACATTTCGCCGCCGAAGACTTGCCAAGTCATTTCAACGTTACTATCGGCGGGTATGGGTACAGGTGAGGGCATCGTTGGTTCGGCTAAAGAACGACAAAACGCCCAGCGACAAAGAATATTCCACTGTTCGATTTTGGTGCTGCGCTTGAGTTTGGTTAGCCCGTCTTTAGCGCTTTGAGATAGCTGAATTCGATTTAGAGGGGGTTCCATTGCTAAAGTAGCCAGGTTCTATGGTGGTTTGTCGGGTGCTTGGAGAGTATTTTAGGAGATATTCACGCGCGATCGCTTTATTATCCCGCAACTGTTGTACTTCAGGAAGCCCAATTTCAGTATCGGTAGATAGTAAAATTACTTGGTGGCTGGCGTTAGGAAAGTAGCGCTCTATCAGGTTACTGCGGTGGGATGAATCTAATCTACCTAATGGCGTATCGATGGCTACAGGGAGGTTGCGCCCAGAAACGCGGGCTAATCCCCACAGAAATGCGATCGCTAGTAGTTGTTTTTCTCCTGCCGATAAGCGATGTTTAAGTACGGGTTTTCCTGAATAGTCATACAAAGATAAAGCAAAAGTATTAGCATCAATAGCGATGCGATGCACTAGATCTGATTTATGTAAAAGATATAGGAAGCACTCAGTAACTACGGTTTCTAATTGATTGAGTTTGCGTAACGTGAGTTTTTGCCGAAATAGTTTGAGAGTATTTTGAACTTTTGCTGATGCTTTGATAATATGTTCGTCATTTTTGCGATCGATATTTTGTTCACCAAACTGCGATAGTTCTTTGATAGTTTTGTCAACTAATCTACCTAATTCTTCACAGTGTTTTCTAATAGTTTCATAATTGGATTTTGCTTGAACTAATTGCGATTGAGAAACTCTAACAGCATCGGCGAGTTTTTCGTAAGTTTCTGGGGCGGCGGCGGCAGCTAATTGTCTTTCAATTGCAGTAAGTTCTTCTGCTTTATTTTCTAAATTAAGTAATTGCTCTTTAGCTTTATTTATCTGATTTGGTAAATAACGCTCAATGACGTTGTTTAATTGATTATTTATTTCTGGATCTATGGCTAAATAAGTTTGCTCGGTTAATTGAATATCTTGTTCTAAAACTTTATTTTCTTCCTCAAAAAAAAGGTGAACTTGCTCAATTTGTTCCGGTAGCAATGCCAGGTTTTCAATACAACTTAAAAACCGAGCATTTCTTGCTTTTAAAACATCTTGAGCAATTTTTGCTTGCAAGTGCTTAGATTCTTTCTCTGCTTGGGTTTTCGCTTGAGTTAAAAGTGGCGAAATTAAAGCTAAGGGGAGAACATCCGCCGCTACTTCAACTAAATTTTTACGTTGATTTGCGATCGCATCGTTACCATAGCTTATTTGCGTTTCTAGCTGGCTGCGATTTTTGGCGATTTTACCACCTTCAGATAAGAATTTTTCTGAGGTTTCATCGTGATGTTTTTGGGATATTTCTATATCTTCTTGAGCTATTCCTAGCTGCTGTTTGGCGGCTTGATACTTTTCTTGTTGGAGAGTTAATTTTTGTTCAATTTTTTCTAAACTTGCCAAGTCTTTAGTATCAGCTAAAGCTTTACGCTTACGATTGACTAAAATATCAATGTCGTTTCCTAATCGTTCAGCTAGTTCTAAGCCTAGAAGTGTTTTAATCGCATTAGTAACATCAATAGTAGGAGTTTCTTGTTCGGCTAATTCTTTTACTTGTTCTCCATCAAAAAGAAACAAGTTAGAAATCCCCAAAGGGAGCAAGTCTTCTATGCGTTCATCCCAAATTTGAGTAAGTGCTGTGTCTTCTCTACTATCAATAGAAACGCCTAAAGTATCCTTGCCATTTTTAGAGTTTTTAGTCCAAACTCTTTCAATTTTGAACTCTACTTGAACGTTATTTAAAATATGTTCAAAAGTTAACTCAATCCGAGTTTGATCGCCGGGGGGTGTATGGCGATTCACGGATTGATTTAAAAATTCACTATACCCTAAGTTATTGCGAGTAGAACATTGCGCCCGATGTCCGTAAAGCGCAAGACGAATAGCATCCATTAGCGTTGTTTTACCACCGCCATTCATCCCACCTAATAAAATAATTGGTGGAGAATCTGGATTTTGCGATCGCAAATTTAACACCTGTCTGCCACAATAAGGACCAAAGTTTTGAATTACAAGTTCAAGAAATATCACTTTTTGCCTGAAATTTTAAATCTGCCCAAGTTAGTTGTTTAACAGTTTCCACATTTCCATCACCCGCCGCAGTTTTCAAATCGCGCTTGTAATGGGCATTTGCGATCGCTTCCGTTGGCGATCTAGAACTTGTTTCAAAGCACTTTTCTAATTTATTATAGATACCTGAGCGACTTGTCATTGTCCGATATTGGCGTTCTGTATCGAGCAATTTTGCCATCAATTCTAGGTGCATAGCATCGCCATCACAGAGTTCTTCTAGTACCGCCCACTCATCTGCACCTAAAAGACTATTATCAGCACCAGGGCGCGGATCTCGGAAAAATTCGCCGGTAACTTCTTGATAAATGCGCGGTAAGCTATCATCAAATTCGTGCTTTTCTTCTAGCCAGATGCGCCGAATCTCGCTAAGTTCTTCCGCCGTAATTAGAGTAATATCGCGCATTTGTTCCGGTGCAGTGCGGCGAATTTGAGTTTGGGCTGCAAGTAGCTTCCTTAACCAAGTTTCCCGCCACTCTTTAGTATAAGGGCCTGGTATCGGTTCCACAGATATTTCGCCATCGATATTGCGTTCAAATAATTGTACATTACCAGTTAAGCGGCGAAAATCACGGCGATCGCGATCGTTTTCTATATCTAACTCATTTCGTATATCAAGTAAAGGCTGCATCCATTCTTTTTCTTCATCATTTTGGATCATTGCCTCCATCGATTTATCTTTACTAACCATCGTGCAAACCCAGCACCCAAAACGAGAACTACCACAGCTAGGAGTAGAAGTATCGACTACTAAAGGGCATTCGTTATCTTCTGTAGCACCCCGATACATGGCAAATAAGTCTTTATTACTTTGTCCCCAGGGGTTTTCATACTGATTAAGGTAAAGCCACACTTCATCGTTACGCCAGTCTTCGATTGGAGTATAAACAAGGGAATTTATCAAGCTCGATCTAGGACTAAGGCGATCGCGAACCCGTCCTTCTTCATGCTTTTCCATTATAGTCGAGCGTTTGGTACTTTCAGCCTTACGCATACCTAAGACAAGAATTACCTCGCCATTGTCTCGAACCATACTGCGAACAAAATCATTAGCAGGCTGAATTTTAAGCCTATCGGTACACCACCTAAAACGTTGTCTTGGTGCAGGATAACCTTTACCAATTAAACAAGACCAAAAGGTGTCTTTAATTTTTGGATAAAGTTGATGGGGTTCTATTGGTACTTTTTGCTCTTGAGCAGCAATTTTTATCTGGTGTAAAGAGTTTTTTACCCAAGCCGCTACTATCGGATTTTCTACTAACGTATCTGTAGAAATAACATGGATTGTTTTGGTTCTTTTTTTTTGCGGGAGAGCAGAAATTGCATTCCAGATAAGCTGCAATATTGTAGAACTATCTTTACCTCCCGAAAATCCAATAATCCAAGGTATTTCGTCTAGACAATATAACTCTTGGATTTCAAGCGTGAGAGATTGGATGTCGTCTATCAGTTCGCTTACAGTTCGCTTTTCTTGCTTATACTCTGAATGCTGTGCTGTTGTCATTGCTTTGCCCTGCTGAAAAAAAACGGTAGTTAGTTTAAGTTAGGGTATTAATGCTCGGCAAAACATTTTAGTAACTGCCTTGGGTTAGTCATTGTAACCTTAATGCTAATAGTCTACCTCTTTTTTTTTCCGCATTTGCTGGGCTACCTTTCTACTTACCAAGCGATTCGAGCCTAATATATCGTGACCGAGGCACGTAACACGTATATTCGTAGGATTCATTGCGCCTTCGGGGTGTCTAGGCAATACTGTTAGTTGTTCAATCTCTACGGACTTGTTGCATCCTCCTTCATATTCACATCGTCTACGAACAGATAAAAGTCGAACTACCCAAAATGGATGGGGGACACTTTGTTTTCCTAATTTTGAATGCAATACTACACTAGGTTTCTCAGAGACACTATATAGAGAAACGCGATCGCTTTTATGAGAATTACACCATCCACAGGCTAGACGCAAATTATCTTCATCATCACCTCCTCTTGAAAAAGGTATGGCATGATCGACTTCGACGCAAATATCTCGTTGTATAAGACCGTGTAGTGTTGTGTAGTCAACAAACGGAGGAAGATATGCTTCCGTATCATCGACATCCTCCAAAAACTTATTTTCCGCCCATTTTGTGAATTTATAGCCACAAATCCAGCAGCGTGGTTCTGGTTTAGAAATATCCCATAAAAGTTTTTTTTGCTCTAATGTAATAGAGTTACGCTTTCTAGCTTCTCTGCGTTGTACTTCTTTATTGATTAATTTTGCAAGAGATTGGGCAAGTACGTTGCGCTCATTTTGGGGAATTTCAGGAAATATAAACGGTATTCTCTGCTGAACTGATTTAAATACAAAAGCATAACCCTTGGATGAATTAGCAAATATTTCTGGATCGCAAATTGACTCAATAAACCACTGAGTCCACAGCATATTTATATCAGCTCTAAGTAGAGTTCCTCGACCGCTCATTACAAAGTCTGGAACTCTTTGACTAGCAATATTACTCAATATGGTTGTGTCCCAACAGCCTTCTAATTTGTCTGCTGTAGTGTTAAAAAAAGAGATAATTTCTGTAAATTCCATACCTCAGATTAATTAACCGAGTGAAATTCTATATATACTTTGTGATGGTAATTTCTGAGGGTCTTTTCTATACTCTACCCACTGCTTTGCCCATTGTTTTCTAATTCCAAGCATATCCTTTTTAACGCCCTGTAGTTTCCAATCCTTATTAAAATAGTTAGTGTTAACACCTTTTAGCCACTCATCAACAAGTGTAGAAATTTCTTCAACACTATCTATACCTTTACTACGCGCACATAAATACTGAAAAAAATCCGCAGATAATATTTTTAATGATGTGTGGTTAAAAATATTTGATCGTTTGGGATTTCCCCAGTAATGCCATGCTTGATCGTCACTAGGGTCAGATAGTTTATCGCGTACTAAAGTCCAAAAA
>Ga0181464_1000066_pt1 | contig 28213 bp, 31 predicted proteins | sample InSIn2gowninarea_FD_119074 | JGI IMG/M metagenome (GOLD analysis project Ga0181464, IMG submission 119074) | Clean room microbial communities from NASA Spacecraft Assembly Facility at Jet Propulsion Laboratory, Pasadena, California, USA -... ...
TTTCAAAGTGACTGTGTGGAACTTTATTAATAGCAAAAGGGTGTTAGCGATGACGGCTTAGGCTCGGGCTGAGGCTTGGTCCGACCGACCTGGAAATTTGATCCATCTGCTGCATAACCAGCGTTGAGCTCGTTACAGTTTCCAATCCATTGAATGCCGCTCGGTTTGAGATGATCAAGAGCTTTCAAGGTAAAGTCTCCAGGTACACCATGCATCGAATGGACGCCATATTGCTTCAGACGGCGGAAGAGGTATTGAACGAGCGGAATTTTAGCCGACATGGTAAGAAATGCAGACGAAACCTTTTCCCCTGCCAACGAAGGTTACAAATTGAATTTCTCCAGAGCTGTCATGTAGATTGGTGAAATAGCTTTTACTTCTGCGGCGGGGAAAATACAATGAAGCTTTGCTTGGAGGTTAGAAATGTTGCCAACAAATTCAGCTCCGGAAGCGTTCGAGGCAGGCGGAAAGACTTGTCAGCACCCAGATAGCCTCGATCTATGCATTTTCGTACAACCGAACGCCAACAGAACCGTATGTGCCCTTTGACGCAATGATGAAAAATCAGTGGTATTCAGGAAGATGAAGCAATTCATCTTTAGAATCAACCTCGGGAGAAGTGGAGTCAAATCTATCAATAATGCTTGGCGAAGGACTGGGTCGAATGACATAAATACATTAACACAGGACACGTACTTAAAGACTCAAAACTTGTGCGGTATTGTGCTATAGCAATTGACCCTCGAATATGTTCATCGCCTTCGAAACTCAGATAGTCACTAGCTCCGGATACAACTTGTCTTGAACTCCGTAGTTCTTCCATCCTTTCAACAACTCCATCTCCGCTGTGCCTTCCTCGATGTTCTCCTCCACAATGAAGGTCTGTGAACCATCTGGTCTGTCAACAACCCATTTGCCATAGTGCTCCCACTTCTTCCCACCCACCTCAGCACCTTTGCTGCCAGCCTTTTCAAAGTTCCAGTCCTCCAAAGCTGTGGGGTGATACTCGCCTTTCCCGATCTTATCGTTGCTGCTTTCTGCAAGGCCAGCGCCGTGCTGTTCAATCCGGTAACGCACCGAAGGATGGATAAATTCGCACGTTTTGGCCATTTTTCTTAGGAGTGGCTTCCCAGTATCAGGATCCGTAGGGTGGTACTCACCAGGCGTACGGGTTGAACGGCCTGTCAAGGTATTCAAGAAGCCGGTTGAGGAGTCCTGGATGAGACCCATCGCCCAGGCCTTCACATCACTTTTGACGCGTCGATAGAAGTCTTCGTTCTGCTCTCGTTGAAGAGTGATGTAGCTTGTATCGAAGGTAAGGTGTCGAGAGAGTTGCGTGATCATCCATGCCAATGTGATATCAGCGATGGATGTGTCTGTGTAACCGCCACCGATGTTGGTGTGCACACCAGGGAACCAGGTTTGCTTCATGAGCTTGAGGGTCGACTTCGCCGGATCTGGTGATTCCCAGATAGTAGGTTCGAAAGGAGTGCGCTTTTCGTCAAGTGCGAGGGCTTGATATGCATATTCGATATTTGCTGCAACTTCGGTATTGATAAAGGAGAGTTCGACAACCGTATCAGTGTGAAGAGGGATGCCGAAGAGTTTCATTGTAGGAATGCCGAGAGAGCCGACTGTGTCCCAGACACCGATAGCTTTGATGGGAATGGTAGGGCGGGTGAGGCGTTTCTGCAACACAATTAGGACGATTGACCAGACATAGGCTAACAAAGACTATGCAATTACACTTGTGAGATCTTCCAGATATCTAGGACTTCTGAATTTTGGGCGCTCTTTTGGCCATGTCGCCGTCGCGAACTCTGGTTCATACTTTGGATCTGCCTGGTGCTCCCAGTCCTTGAAGATGGGATAGAATGCGCCAAGACCATGCTTGGTAAGTAGACCAATGCTTGAGATGAGACCGCCAATACTTCTGGCTGTGAATGCTCCTCTAGAGAATCCAACCAGGATGATCTCATCACCATCTTCGTAGTTCTGTTTCATCGTCAGAGAGGCTGTCAGTGAGCTGGGGAACGAGTGGCTAACGTTGCAGAGGAAGGAATATGCCTCCCGTATGTTCTCGCCAATGCCTTCTCCAAAGTAGCCACCGAAGAAGTAGCTCCAGAAGTTGTTCTGGCTACCGAGTCCGCCCTGGTAGTACACCACTTGCTGGATACCGTCATCGGACTTCGAACGCAGAGCACGGCAGAGTCGAGTCACGTTGGAAGAGTTGGCAAGATGTCCTGTTTTATTCCATGGAAGCCAGGAATCTCTTACGTAGCCATTGTCACTGTTGACCCAGGTGCCATCGCAAGCTACAATAAGTCGCTTGTGACCTTTTCCTGCCATGATCAGGAGTTGCGTGTAGATACTAGGTCAAGTCTTCTCTCGCTGAGGGTAACGAGAGAGCTTCCCTTCAAGGAGGGCATCTTGCAGTTATGCCTGTGCTTGAGACAAAGCCCTGATCTGGAAGACCTGGGCTGGCTGAAATGGTACCGGTAGTATGCATGAGCTGAAAATCGTGGCTTGCATAGACTCCACTTCACGTGTTCTGGAGCAGTGCCATCATGCCCTTTGCATGCATAGACACTCTAACAGACCAATGTGCGTCCATTCCAAGTTGTGAGATTGACAGGTGGTAGAGATGGTGTACCGATATAGATGCATCCGAGGCACGAGTTGGAAGGATGGAAGCACTTGAGCTCATGTTTGCACTTGCTCCTTAGGCTGGCTCCAAAACATCTGGAGACATATCGCTCAGCTTAAGAAGCCACGTTGAGTTGTGTGCTCTCTCCTCAAAGAAACTGGTGGAAAGGCAATTTGTGGACTCAATATTGCCGCGAGTACTTCGCAGATGAATCAAATTTCCAGGTCGGTCGGACCAAGCCTCAGCCCGAGCCTAAGCCGTCATCGCTAACACCCTTTTGCTATTAATAAAGTTCCACACAGTCACTTTGAAAAGGAAGGCGGGTATAAACATAACGCCTGCTCTACAATTGTCATAACCGATTGGGCTTGTGTGACTTGTCTCGCAGATGATAAGACACGAAGCATGATGGTAATTGCAGGTGTTGATATTTTGCGCTATGTGTTGATGAACCGCGAATTTAGAATGCCAAAGCAATGTATGCGAACCAAAGAAAAATTCAGGCTGACATGAAAACATTTGCGAAGAATTTTTTTCTCGTGTCTCGAAACAATTGAGGAATGATACTGACGTTCTCACAACATACAGAGTCTTCTTTGGCATGCATCACTCAGTCAGATAAGAGTGCTAACCACTAATCAGCAATGGTGACCGACACACCCTCATGCAAGGTGGTGCTCGCCGGTACTATCGCGAAAAGCCTCTTGGCAGAAGTTAAAGCAGGTCTAGCTGCCCTCAACGGTAGACAACCACACCTCCTAGGAGTACTCGCCAACAATGACGATGCCGCCAAAGTCTACGCTGACTGGACTCAGAAAACCTGCGAGGAGAAGTAAGTCACCACCAGAAGGATCGTGCCACCTCCATTCCCCAGAAACAATCCATTTCAACCACCACCAACAACAATCATCCATATACTCCCGCACTAACCAGCCCCAAAACAGTGGCTTCAAATACACCCTCGCCCCCGTCGACAAAGACAACGTCGAAGAAACAATAATCTCGGCCAACGCCAACCCCTCCATAGACGGCATAATAGTCTACTACCCAATCCACAACAACCGCCAAGACGCCTACCTCCAAAACGTCGTCTCCCTCTCCAAAGACGTCGAAGGCCTGACGCACAAATACATCTTCAACATGTACCAAAACATCCGCTACCTTGACCCCGTTGATCCCTCCTCAACCACCTCCTCAAATCAACAACGCAAGTCCATCCTCCCCTGCACCCCCCTCGCCGTCCTCAAAACCCTCGAATATCTACATATCTACAACCCCATCCTCCCCCACGGCAACCGCCTCTTCGGCCACACAATAGCAGTCATAAACCGCTCCGAAGTCGTGGGCCGGCCCCTCGCGGCCCTCCTCGCCAACGACGGCGCAACAGTCTACAGCATCGACATCACCGGTGTCCAGAAATTCACGCGTGGCGAGGGACTACGCAAACGGAAACATGAAGTTGAGGAGTTGCCGGGTATGGGTCTAAAAGATTGTGCGCCGTTGTGTGATGTTGTTATCACAGGGGTGCCGAGTAAAGGGTTTACGTTTGATGTGGCGATGTTGAGGGAGGGGGCTGTTTGTGTGAATTTTAGTAGTGAGAAGGTAAGACGCACTGCCATTGTTTAATCTTGTCATGAATTATGTCAGCATAACTAATTTATCGATGCTAGAACTTCCCACCCGAGATAAAGGAAAAAGCATCTATATACGTCCCCGCCATCGGAAAGGTCACCATTGCAGTCCTGCTGCGAAATTTACTTCGGATCACGCAGAATCGGATGCTGGAAGAGGCTGCAGAAAAGGCGAAGGGGGAAGGGATGCATAACGGGAAGGAGGTGGTGGATAGTGCGACTATTGATAAGGTTTTGGATCCGTGAAATGGTTGCGAGAGGTTAGAGGGGGTGGTGGGTTGGGAATGGCGAGGGAAGGTTAATGGACTGGATTCAGTGGTATGGTCCTGAAAGGTCATATGATTTGGAAACAGCGTGCGTGTGGATGGCGTCTTGCGTAAGAGTGAGGAAAGATATGAAAGAATTTCAATAAGCATGCAAATCGTGATATTGTGTAGACAGCCCAAAAGCCAATCGCAGAATCCCACTCAACTAGCAATTCCGCAAGGCGCGAGCTCAGCGGATCAGTCAAGCTCGTGTGCCGTCTTGGAAAATTGCTGCAACATCAAAACAATCTCAGCTCAACGGAACTGCTTGTCAATATGCACTAACAATACACCATCACTCGGCGCCCCTGCTGCATCAAGCAAATGCAAGAACCGCCATCCGGTCTTCAATCTGTCAAGCCTGATACATGCCCATGCCGCCAACTCATCTCTGGCTAGCATTTTGTCGTCCGCCACTTTTATCCGCACAAAGCTAAGTTGCTCCACGACGTCAGGGATATCAGTCCAAATCATGTCACCACCCTCAAAATCGGTGGTGCAGGTCTTGCCAGTCTTGCATCTGCGTTTCAACCTCTGATCGTCTTCATCGTCCTCATCATCAACGGGCAAGTATGTTGACGGTTTCAGCTTGTCGTATTTTGAGTCCATGTGAACTCTATTGTCTGAGTGGTCTACCTTGCCTTGGCCAGGTGGTCCATGTGTATCGACGTGAAGGATGAATTTGACGTATGGCTTCATGTGTTGCGCATGACTCGGACTTTTGTCTAGTGGTACCGGTAGGTTCTGCGCTGCAACAAGACGAATCATGAGAGTCAGACGTTGTCTGATCGGGTGCGCTTGACTCGATGTGTTTGAGCTGCGAAAGCCGTCCGGTTTCAAAACGTAGCCTTCCTCGCCTGCGAACATGCCCTCATTGAGCATCATACCTCTGTCGAGGTGTTGCCAGTTGAGTGCAACCATTTGTGCACCCTGACGCCATCCAAATGCAGGATCGATGTTGCTGCTGTTCACGCGAAGTGAAGATGGATATATTCGAACGAGATAGTTGCGGTTATGCTGAAACATGACCGGACCATGTTGGGCATCAGCATGGAGATGATCAAGTTTATTCTCGTCGAGGCTGAAGACATGAGTGGGTATTTTAGCCTCTGGCTGCGAGAAATGCTTGAAAGAGTACGCTCGTGTATAAACTCCCAGTTTGGAAAGTTCGGCCAGAATTTTGGTGGCTTTCTTGTGTTGTGCGTTGGTGGAAGTTGATGTTCGGGTGAGTTCCGTGTTAGTGCTATCGTTAGTTTGTGTAATTTCAAGAGGGTTATTTGCCTCTGCTGCCACCAATGCCGGTGTCCATTTGACCTTGATCAGGATTTTGTTCCTTAGTGCAGCAGGACTAGGGAGCTGCTCAATGGTGTCGTAATTCTGATGAGTCATGTCAACTAGATAGCCCTCCCACTCCTTTTGCATGATATGAACCATAATTCTCTGCTGATCAAGGTTGCAATGCACTTCGAGGGACACTATCACGGGTAGAGACGAAGCTCTGAAGGCAGAATCTCTGATAGCTTGACAGACTTCACGAAATGGTACATCCTTGGTCAAGGTGTGTCCACTAAGAAAGTTAGCAAAACAGAGTCCATGTTAGCAACGCAGACTATGTTGTCTACCAGTACCAGTAGTTTGAGGAGAGCAGATGTGAACAGGGGTCACATACTGGTATACTCTAGGTTCTGTCCTTAGAGCTGTTTTCCTTTCAGCGATCTGAGTAGCTGACAGATGTTGAGAGATGTCTTCGATGCCCTCGTCTTGTCCAACCACAGCTCCGGACTTCAATTCCTCTGAAGACGAGGAGTACGACCTCGGAAGAGACTTGTTAGAATGCACTTCGTGGCTAATTTTTCCCTTCAAGCTCTTCAACTTCGATATCGCTCGCTGTTTCGTTGTAGTGGCCGGCTTTTTCTGATGGGCTGCATCCTCAAGGTCGGAGCTACTAGCCGAAGATTCCTCATCCCAGCCGTTCCAGACATCAATTTCCAAGCATCGGCAACCTCTTAGGAGCACATTCTTGTAAGCTTCGGTGGTGGCAGCACCATACAGCTGATTCCCGCTTAAGTAGGTATTGTGAGAGGACGAAATGTAGTAGTTGCACAACGGAAATGTCAGGTCGTGGTTAACTGGCGGGGCAAGAGCCGTACTCGCGGGGGAGCGAAACCACGAAATGAAGTCGTTGTAAGAGGTGAGAGGAGGGCCATCGAGGTCGTGTTTCTGGTTCGGGGCAGAAAGGCTGTTATATAACCTCTCAAGGTGATGGGCAAAGTTTGGACTGAGTTCTTTGACCTCTTGATGATCTAGAACAGCAGATGATTGGCCTCCGCCTGCAACGAGCATTGATGTTTGTCTTACTGATCGTGGTCCTGCCATTTTATTCTCGGATGGGTTTGTGTTTAATCGCAGTGCAGAGGTTTAGACAGCATTCGCTTAGCGACATAGGTACATGGTGAGACTTTGATCTCAGGAATTGGCTGTGAACGCGAACACGATGGGCAATGATGCATTGGAAGGACAAAGAAAGCAAGTTTCAGGGTCTAAAGACACCATTGATTGCATGACTGACATTCTGTCAGAGTGATAAGCAAGGAAACGACGCGAGGAAGTCGTTCGTAACCTTCGTGATTAGCTATAACTTCGGCTTGCGTGCAACTGCAATGAGCCTTTCTGCGTTGGGCACATCGGGCCATCTTTTTACTCCGCATTCAACGTGCTGACTTCCCCGAATAGGCCTGGTTTGGGTACCGCCTCGTGAGCCACAATTTTCCAGCCACTGCAGAAGCTACTATACGTCAAGTGTGCTTCGTACCATTGTGGATCAGCGATGCCGACCAAGAAGATTGTTTTCAGCAGACGTACTATTGACCCTGTGGTGGCCTCAGTCATCGTGACACCAAAAACTGTTACGCAGCCTGATTGCATATAGTGGTACAGTGTCGACGCAACCGCGGCCATGCCATACAACGACCGCAATCGAACTGGCTCCTTAATCAAGCTGGTACTGCTGTTAGGATTAATCGCTGCTTTCATGACGCACAAAGCCATAAAGCGAGATGATCATGGACGCCAAGCACAAGCTCGTCCAGCGCAGCCTCATCATCATGACCGAAGGCCGAGAAACAGAGAGCGACGACATGACCGAACGAGAAGCCAGCACGGACACCATAACCAACATCACGTTACAAGGGACGTGAGAGACCATCTGCACCACCACGAAGCGCCCTTCCGCTACCAGGATAGATTCGACGACGAGGCTGTGGATGTCATCGAGTTTCCTGTTCAACAGCATCATGATCGTGGTAGAGGTCTCAATCATCAGCGCCGACCATTGGCACAGGCATGGGATGATGATGAGAGTACGCTAGTGTAATGATGGTGATTGGCACAACAGGCAGCCGCTTCCCCGCTGAGCTGTTGCATAATATGAACCATGCCTGCAGTGCGAAATCTCAACACAACCTCGAATTACATGCTTCAGTAATGGTGAATCAGCGCAAGAACTACTTGCACCTACTTTCTCCATATCGACTTTTACACAAATTAAACGCGTGCGAAGTACCCTACTTCAATTGTCACGGCGCTTCTGCATCCAGCGTTAGGCAATGGTGAAACCGACTAAGGGTAATTTGACTATGCAACAATCGCGGCTAGAGATTGATATTCGTAGAATGTGTCTGGACCGATCTCGAGAAATCTAAAGCGGCCGCATGGCCTAGTTGAGCTCAAGGTCTTTATAGACGCCAGCTTTCGCGCCAGCCCTTTCACCACCAAACACCACCATCAACACCGATTCTACTGACATGTTTTCAAATGTGGCCCTCCCTCATCAACGTTGTCAAAGCTGAGTACAACGCCATCCGCATTTGGCCTCAAAGAATACCTCGCGCCGACATGGAACCGGCACGAAGTTCGGTTGCTCACAGTGCCTACCATGATGAGCGCCAAGGCAACCCGCGTCTCAAGAGTCCATCATTCGGCAGACACCGCGCTCATAACCTTAGCATTTCCCACCGCACCTCCCTTGGAGACACCGTCACCCTACAGGGCTGGCCATCGCGAGGTGGTGTCATCGTTCTGGAAAATGCGACCCCTCCTGACTTTGACTTCCTGCATCTCGATGCTCTTGATCCACCCTTACGATGCGATCCGGACCAGACTACCGAAGACGCATTTTGCCAGGCCTTGCTCCGCTTGGGTGCAACGTGGTGGGATAGCGAGGCACGATGTAACTTCATCAACCAACTCGAGGCTGGCGAAGACGCAGCTTTGGATGCGGTGAGAGCAGACGAGGATCTGGAGCCTACCCGCCGAGAATGTGGCTGGGTGCGTGTCGCCTGGCCATCATATCAGCCAGGAGCGTTGTGTGTCCTCGCGTGCGAGAAGTTGCTTATGGGACGAAAGGGCGACGAGAAGCTGCGCCCGAGGCATTACGGGCTCATCTCGCTGGCGCGTACAATGGATGAGAGATGCACTGTCTTGAAGCGCTTTGGGGGAACCATGTATGCTAGCATCGACGAGTATCAAGGTCCAACTTTTCTCAAGGCGTGGGAGGAGAACCACAAAGGAGAGAGGGGATCGTTGGTCAAGAAGGATTTTATCGACCCGTCTAAGTATGGCGGTCACCCAGATGATGCCCTTTTCCAATTCGACATCTCCAGGTCGACGACTTAGTGCTTTATGAAACAACAGAATATTGAGAATATGTTGAAGTCGACCACAACACTGGATTTGGCTCGAGACCATCCACCATTCATCGTCCACTTCCCTTGTCCTACATAATGGATTGAAGTACAAGGCATCGCTCATAATCATGGCAAACCCAAATCACGGCTCCAGCTAACACAGCTCCTACACTTTATGATTTATGATAGAGATTGGAGTAGATCATGTGTCTATGCCAATCAAAAAGTCGAGATCTCAGCTGCATTAGCTGGTCCCGCAGTTTGGCTTGGTCATGATCATAGTATGTCGACACCTCTCACCCGGGGCCTCATTTTCAATCTTGCAACTACAGAGATCTTGCTGCAAGACAAGAAGGTCATGGCCGAGCTTTGCCTAACACGACAAATTATTGTGGTGGCTTGCTTGACTGCCCTCTACCCACCGCGTCACTGACCAACATCGATGTGGTCGAGCATGGCGTCTGCTGAGGTTGTATCGGTGGACTGATAGTTGATCGGTCATAACTGGGTGGGAAAGTAGCTCCTCGATTCGAGTGGACGTGAACGTTGAAATGGTAATCAACTAATCTCATGCGCAGCTCGGCATATCATTGGGCTATCCTAGCAAGAAGTGTCTGCTTCGGATATGTAATTGCGGCATCGAGTCTTCGCTCATGTTTGACCAACGCCCTTGTCCACCTTATCGTGTCATAGGAGCAAACCTCTTGGTAAACGGGGATTGCAATTCTGTCTACCACTAATATTCAAGTTTCGGCACGCGCTGCATGCCATCTCTGAGACCTCAATAATAGCGCAAAAACATGATACTTCCCTTGAATGCGAAAACGAAGTGCATGACTGAAGTTCAGATACTATACCGAAACAGGCTCAAAGGTTGGGCGCAACTCGTGCCAAATGCTGACCTCTCGTTCTCGCGTCCAGACCTGACATTAAGCCTTGGACAAGACTTGTGCCAAGATAGCACCGGCGCCTATAGCGGCCTCTAGGCTGCGATAGTGCGTGCCGAATTTGGCTGTTTTGTCCCACCACTTTGAGCGCCGAGGCCAAGTCAGCAGTCAATAACGGAAAGCTGTACCCGTTCCAGCAAGTGATGCAGAAGCTGTGAAGCTATATCAAGACTGATACTCAGCATAGAGGATACGAGCACATCTCTAAACCATCCGCGACTACTTGTCGCTGCGATCTTGTCGAATGAAACCATGCACGATCTGTGCCTGTGAAGCGAACAGGCTTGGCAGGGTCCTAGCGGAAACTTACATCTCGTTAGCGTCCGCCACACTAACTTTTGTACTCCGTACCTGACTGCAATTCACCAGACACTGCACAACATACATGTCAGACACGACGGCACGGCCTCGAATTGTCGGTTGGTGTCTTTTCATCCACTTGCTAGATCTGGAATACTTTAGCTGTACACGGAAGGTAACAGACTCGCTTGTCCTGCCGAATGAATTCGTCGGTTTTTTGATGTCAAACCTCAATCACAATGAGTCAAATTTTCGCCTATAAAGTTCGTCTTCGTTGAGGCTAGATGCCCCTTACGAGCAGTGAATGTAATTCATGGCCAACCCAAACGGCGCGATCAGCTAAAGCAGCTGAGACCTCGGCTTTACGATTACTACACAGTCCGATAAACACATGATCTACAGCAAGTTCTACCTGATGCCGCAAAGTGTGGGAGCTGTGTTCAGCTGGTCCCGCAATTTGGGCTGGCCATGAAATGACAGTCATTGCTTGTAAGTTGATACTTTACCTTGCGCCCTCCTTCTGCTACTCTCTTCCACAACCCTGGCACTGGAGTTCGACGAGACATCAAGATGTGGACATTTAACACTATTCTCGTCGCTATCTTGGCCAGTGCTGGAAGCGTGAATGCAGCTCCTGGCAAGTGTTCTATTTCCACTTCTCCCTGCTCTACAGGACCAACCGTGTATGAAACACAGCCATGTTTCCCCAATACCGGAGTGTGTCACCCAATGAATTACTACACTCAGGATCAAAGCCAACTCTGGGCTCACGATGGAGCTTTCGATCAACAACTTATGGCTAAATGTCAAGCTACGTGCGATACTCAATCACGATGCGCATCGTATGCTGGCACCATCTACGAGGCATGGGGCGGTCAACTGGCTTTTGGGACCTGTTTCTACTACGATACTATGCAGATTTACCCGCGAGGCTGCGGTTCTGCACCCTCCAAGATCATAGCTCATTACAAGAAGTACAGCTGTCCCACTACCGCTATTTCGACCACGAAATCAACGACCACTACCACTACTATCACCACCAAGTCGATAATTACCACCACAACTAGACCCACACCGACTTCTAGCACTACCACAAACCCGACGACGATGAAAACCACCACTACAAGCAAACCAACGACTTCCAGTACCAGCTCCACGCAGCCGCCAACAACAAGCACTTCCACCACAAGCAGATCAGCGACGACAACCACCACTACAAACAAATCGACGACAACCAGGTCCACAACGAGTGCGACGACGACAACGACAACCACCAGTAGATCAACGACAACGACCAGTTCTACGACGAATCCAATGACGACAACTACCACAACCACCACTACCGCTACCACTACCACTACCACTACTAAGCTGACAACGACAACCACAGTCCCTACTACTACTGCCACTACTTCCACATCAGCTACCACCACTACTGCACCAGTAATAACAACCACAGCCTCTACTTCTACTACAAGGACTACCACACCGGCATCGATTACCACCAGTACTACGACTACAACTACGGCTACTACTCCGAGTACGACCAGTACATCTACGACTACTACTGCTCCGAGTACGACCACTACATCTACGACCACTACTACAACTACTACATCTACAACCACGTCCTCAACTACAGCATCTACGACAACCACCACTACAGACACGAGCACCACTTCGACTACTTCCTCCAGTACGACAAGTACTACACCTGCGGCATCGAACTGCCCATCGTATAATGATTACAACTTTCAATACTCAGGCTCTAACTGTAAGTCAACTTCACCTGTCTCATTTCTATTTGAGAACGCCTTCATAGCCATGGAAGAACTCGCTAACAAAGATTGTCTCTAGATATCGTCGACCCAGGCCAAGCTTGCGGTAACACCAATACAGCAGACCCGGACGGAACCCATCCTCCCAAATCCACTACCCTTAGCGGCGAATATTCAACATGTGACCTCATTAACCAATGTATTAATCCCGCTATAAATGATCCAAACAAATATTTTTCCATCGAGCTCTATCATGCGGCAAGCACAGGAGCATGGACCTGCGTTCAATTCTATGGAACCAACAGTCCAAGTGATTTCAATAGTTATGATCCCGATGCTGACGAGGTGTACGGATATTCCTTCCAATATCCAGCTCGGGTACCGACTTGTAATACTTAAGTTTAATCCAGGAAAATTGATTACCTTTTCAAACCATTACGAGTCACCGAAGTGAATCACGTTCGTCGATGTGGCGATTGCGATCCAGATAATTGGCCTACCTCTCATTGGCGGTGCCAACATGAAGTCGTGGAGTACGGATTGGCACTGTTGCTGACTATGCCTCGGCCGGAAGATTGGGCGAGTGGTGGGAAAGCAAATATAGACAGGTGGTTTAAATACATGACTAAATTGCGGCGTATGAAGTTACCTTTCTCAGTCCCTCTACCACTGGTTTCATGAACTGACTAGATTGCCGACACATATGTCATTCAATGTCATAACAAGTTTTATAGCTGGGTCGTGCAACAGCCCATTCCAATGTTTCAGAAGCTTTGAATCGAATTTTACGCACTTTGTTCGTGATGATGGTCTCGTGAGCCCAGCGTTTTAATGAAGCCTTACGTAGTAATAGAGAACAAGACACGAGATTCCAGATGAGCTGCTTATCCTAAATTTGGATTAGAAGTAGAATGCAACCGCTGCTGTTGAACGGTTGGCATAACGTCGGATCGCCAGGATACGGAGAACTACACATACCAATATAGCTGTTTGCGGCTCCTGCTCCCTTAACACGCCGTACAAATATAATAAACTCTTTTCATCTACGATTCAGATGATTACCAATATCTTGTCTCGAAAAGGTCCACGTCAATGCTCTCAACTGTGCCGGACCTTCTCACAGTTGTTATCACAACATCACCTACGCCATCAGCACCGTCCACAGAACTACTGTCTTCAGTATTACAATCCTTGTACCAAAATTGTCCGGACCTGCTAACCTGCCGAGTCATCATTGTCTTCGACACTTACGATCACATTCGTGATAAGGGTCAGTTAAAGAAAGGCCAAGTAACGGAGAAAGTTGCAAAAGACTACGATGAGTACAAACTCAAGGTCAAACAGCTGATCCTGTTGGAATATGCCCAATGTGAGCAACAAATCTTTTTCAATACCAGCCACGAAGCCGAATATGGTTCGCCCAATTGCGCGGAAAACCACGTACACTATGAAGTAGCACAGACACCAGACGCCAAAATAACCTTCATTGAGCCTGCACAGCGATTGGGTTTCAGTCTAGCGGTTCGCTCAGCTCTACGTGCAGTAACCACACCCTATGTTTGGGTTCATCAACATGATTGGACACTGGTGACCGACATACCGATTCGTTCATTCCTCGAAGTGATGCAAGCAGCGGATTCGAGCGAGGACGCGCCCGTCAAATATATATGCCTCCCCGCAATACGCATGTTGTCCTATGCAGTGCAGTCCGATGTTCAGCGATTCCCAGCACTCAAATCCTGTACCGATTCACTTAGGCGATCATTTTCTTTAGCGTCCGAACCTGGCCAGGGTCTGCCACTGACACCTCTCTTCTTTTGGCATGACAAACCGCACATCGCATCTACGGCACACTACCTTGCTCGTGTCTTCCCTTCACGGCTAGCAGTACGACGAGGCGAGTTCATAGAAGACACTATCGGACAGAAGGCACGGAAGCAGATGAAGGAAGGTCAATGGCATAAGTGGGCATGTTGGTTGTATTATCCTGGTGATGGGAAACAGCTGTGTTTGAAGCATCTGGATGGACGGGTTTGGCGAGGTGTCGAAGGTGAGATGAAGCAGAAGATGATATGGAAGACACTGAAGCAGGTGGATGGTACAACCAACTCCCGTGCCACTACGATACACTCGACAACGATAGATCCGAAGCTGGATAACCTATTTGTGTAATCATCATTGCAGAGCTGTAAGGAGGTTTCTGGAATTGCGAGGAGCAGACTTCAGCTGGCCGTTTAGCAATGTCCTTCCACATCAACTTTAGGTAGGGCTTTTGAGGACGGAACTGTTCCGTGCGGGGAACTTTGAGGTAACGATCTCATGGTGTTCGAAATGCTGTTATCCAGACATGGCTCTATCAAGCACATTTGAAAGGGAAGAACAAAGTCCTTGACACACTACTGACCATCTTTTATCATGTCACCATCCAATGGAGTCGACGTCAATGGCACTGCATCTGAGCAGAAAACGTCTATCATTGTAACAGGTGGTGCCAGTGGCATTGGACTTGCCATAACGCGGTACTTCGCAGCTGCTGGCCACAACATAGCTGTGTTAGATGTCAACGCTGCACAAGGTCCCTCGATTGTCGAGTCAGTTGCCAACGAGCATCCTAACGCCAAGTTGACGTTTTGGCAATGCAATGTCACTTCCTGGCAGGAACAAGCAACTGTCTTCAAGAAGGTTTTCGATCAACACGGTGGTCGCCTGGATGTTGTGATGGCAAATGCTGGTATTTCTGAACGAGGCGCTAGTGATATGGTTGCCATCGAAGCAACAGAACCATTACAGCCGCGACTTGATACAATAAATGTAAACTTGATTGGTGTCATGTACAGTATGTTTGCTACTTCCTCTGACCCTTGAACAGCATGTTGATTGAGTTGTTGAATCCCAGGTGTCAAATTGGCCTTCCATTACATGAATAAAAACCAATATAATCATACCTCCAGTCGTGGTTCCATTGTATGCACAGCATCCAACGCTGGAGTATATCCATTCCCGATCGCACCGGTGTATGCTGCAACCAAGTCAGGTGTGATCGGCCTGGTGAGGTCTTTGGCTCGACCATACGCCAAGTCCAATGTTCAGATCAATGCACTAGCTCCTGCAGTACTTGGTGAGTGAGTACAGTCTGGACTAGAATCGCTGCTAACGCTCAGTCAGAAACGAACATTGCACCAGACCCGGCTTTGTTCAAAGGCATGGTTTTGACACCGTTCGAGACCTTGACTAGAGGAGTTGGCCAGTTCATTGATGATCCATCAATCACTGGTGCCGTTGCTGAAATTCATGGTGACCATGTGACCATCAGACCACCTCCTGAATTTGTCGACGAGGATAGTGCGAAGAATTTGGAGACATTCTGGAATCTCGGATATGCGTAGGATAGTGAGGCTGATCCCCAATTTCGAATATCGAATGTCGAGTAACCGTGCTCTTGCATCTTCCATTTTCGCGACGACGTTCTCTGCCTCATCTTCCCATCCCTTGAACTGGAGTCGCATACAACAAACCACTCCCACACCGATATCTATCTACATCTTGCTCCTCCTCATCAACCTCTTCTCCATTCGCTAATGCCATTAGCTCCCATCCAACATTCGTCTCCTCAAACCCGACACGACCAAACGCAGTCACTTCGTCTGCGACAGCCCTGATCTTCTTCACTAAGACGGCTGTTACCCCTTGCACAAGCAGTTTTCTGTGCACATCTACCAACCGTCGCTCCGTGGCTTCACAGTTAGCCATATACCTCTTCACTGTGGTCTCTCCAAACTCATCCTCCTTACGAAATTGGGTGACAGTCAACGCCAAATTCGCCACCCTGCGGTGGTATGCATCTGCTGTTCCCTCGGAATCTCGCGGATTCCTTGCCTCAGTGGCTCTTGCGCCTGCCGCAATGGCGGAAGGATGTTTGCAGAGAAGATTGTCGACGAGGAAAGGGAATGAGGCTGTCCAAGCAATATCAGTCAACCAAATGTTCTGTGAATGTTTCTCAAAGCATGAATGCGTGCACTATACATACCTTCGGTCCCGACCAAAGACTGGTCAATCGCCTTGGTAGCCTCCTTCAGATCAGCGTTCTCTGGCTGCCAAATACTGTGAGTAGCCATTTCGGTGGCAATCTGCTCTACTGCCATTCCTGGAATCCGTATTTATCAGCTTGATCCAACTGCGAAAAGGGTCAAGAATGCACTTTTCGCATCAGCCAGAACTTGGGTTTTATTCATGGTCATTAATGGTGTCGTCATCGCCATTGTTGCTTGTCTAATGATTGCGATTGTTCGAGAACTAATGATCAGGTGAACGAGATTGAAGAGATGGATACGTGACTTGGGCTGCACTGGTGGTTTTGTTACTGTTTTATAAGCGGACAGCGACGCTGAGGCTGTTTGCATGGAGTAAATGGTGGAGAAGGGGGTTACCGTGGCGATGGGGGTCCCGGGGCTTTCTGGAATCGCGAATACGCTATGAACGACATCATCAAGAGGAAGCCCCTGACCCCGTAACAGGAAAGACGGATTGTCATTCTTTACCTAGTTATGCTTTAGGAAGGGACACACGGATCTTGAAAGCAAGTCAATTCATCTGGTTGATGAATGGGAAGATTCTGTGCAAGCAGACATTGTCTCAACGTCGTCAATGTGCTTGAGCGATCGTGGCCATGTCTAGTCATGGCAAGACATGTCCTGAGATCTCCAGTACTACCCTGATATCCTACGAACTGTTGTCTGATAGATGCGTCTCCATTTGTACTGCGTCTTCTTTGAGTGATGGGTCGGCCGAGGCACGACATGTCGCAGTCTTTGTTGGTAGTATTTGCCATCCATCTCTCCAGCCTTGAAGAACTTTGAGCTTCGACCCAAGGCTCTCAGCAAAACATGAAGAGATTTATGATACCGACATCGAGTTGAAGTCTTGCGATTCACACTCCACAATGGTTGCCAAGGAATGCTTAGTCAGCCGCTATTCGTCTTCCAACGTCTTCAAGCGTCAAACTTGTAGCTATGCCATATCAAAATCAACCACCTCAACAATAGCAGTATGTTGGCGCTGCGGTAGGATAAGCGAATGCGATTTATACAGTAGCAAGATCCGGCGAAACTAGCACCATGGTGCTCTTTCACTCTTCGCTTTTCGCTTTCCTGCAGTCCACCAAACCTAGCCAAGACCTCGATTTCCTGCCACAAGAGCTTACAGCCTATGAGATCACTGCAGCCATCTTTGTTTTTGTCTGGCGACAGTTTCTGTACTTGCTTGGTTTAGGTAACGACGTCTCAGTCAAGGATAGCAGTTTGGACAATGAGCAATATGTACTTCCAGAAATTGAAGTCTCCATGCCACTTCGCATCAGCAAAATAGATTTGAAGAAGTATAAAGAAGCTGTCGGAGCCGCAGAGAATCAGAACCTGTTTCATGATCCTGCTCAGATATGTCTCTTCCTGTCGAGTATCAGTGAGCCCGCCATGCTTTTGCTACTTGGTCACAACAGGTGTCCCGTTCGACCTTTGGGATCTGTCAATGTGCGCAACAAATTTGAGCTGTTTCATCCTTCGAGATGGACCCAGCAAACATCGATCGAACTCCAAGTGTGTGAAGTGCAAGCGAAATTGGTTCCTGAAACACGCAAGGTCAAGCGTGGTTTGGAGATTGATATACAGGTCGACGTTATCAATCTTACAGCTGGAGCAAAGGATGTTCTCTTCCGACAGACGTTCACTATGTTGCAATTCATGCGGTTCAGGACTCAACCAATGATACAACCCCAACCTGATCTGTATGCAGTTGATCCGACATGGTTGAAGGACGTATCTGGTACAACAAGCATTCACATGACTCCAGCGAGTCCACGAGCATGGGCAGCTATTTGCAAAGACTACAATCCCATACATATCTCAACACTGGCAGCAAAGCTGTTCGGCTTTCCGAATGTCATCGCACATGGCAACCATGCATTAGCCCTGGCTCTTGCGAGTCGCAACAATGGACTCCAAAATCGATTTGTGGAAGCCTACGACAAGAAGGTCAGAGTGGAGGTACAATTCCGTAGGCCTATCGTTCTCCCCACAAAGGACGGGCTGAGGTTGAAATCAAAACAACAATCAGCCACTGCTGAGAACTTCTGGGTACTGCAAGGTGACAAGATTTGTATCACTGCATCTGTGAATCTGTGAATAGTACAACTTCAGGGTAAGAAGTGTCGGGCCGAGAGGAAGAAAAAATGTTACAATATGAGGAAGACACAACAATTCCAATCGAAACGATCCACTGCGCTTCACACTTGGGGTGCGACAACCAACCTGCCAGTCCAGGGATTGAGAATCGAAATCTGTCACTCGTGTTTGCTTGTCAAAGAATGAATTCTCGACTGGCTGTCTTCAACAATTCTATCACTTCCTGGGATGTCCTTTGCTTATGGCGTCCAATGGCCTTAACCACGATCATGGGCTGCACAGAAAGATGTGGAACCAAAGCTATTGCTTACAAGACCTAGTCGAGAAATTGGTTTGGGAGTGGCTCTAAATTTCAGCATAAGAATTTGGTGCGTTATATCACAGAGGATGTCCAAGGCCTAATTGGAGAGGCACAATGTGCTTGAAGATCGAACTCGTTTGGGATATTGCCTTCAATTGGCTACAAAGAATCAACGTCCGACCGGTGTGCATGATCTGCTTTGCTTTCCAACGCCATGACTGTCCCATTGCCGGTTCCTTTCCACATTTTACCACCATGCAATTCCTATGGACAAGTGATGTAATATGAAAGGCGTGAGCTCTACTCGCATGACTCCATTAAGATGAGTCATGCTTGATGTACAGAGCGCCAAACGTCACTCCTGTTAGGGTGTGGTCGTGTTCGCAAAATCGGCCAGGATGCATCACAGTATCACAACCTCCGTCCGTCTCCTACGAGATGTAGTTTTCGACCAAGGTTCTCCTCTCACCAGTCTAGTAGGAACTTCTTCCTTCTCCTCCGTTCCTCTTCGACTCTACAGAGGCATACGCAACAATCAAAGGCCAAGGTGGTACTGATGTGCTATATGAAGTGAGCACTAGATTTCATTAGTGTATGACATGAACAGTGACCTGAAAGTTGGGTTCTGCCGAGATACTTCACAATGAGCTTAGAGGAACTGTCCATAAAACAACGATTTCGCAAGCATAACTGCCACACTTCTTTCTTTTCGTGACCACTCTTCGACTCCTCCAAAGAAAAGCTTATTGAACAGCTTCTCGATCAAAACCTACCAGAAGTTCCCCTGTTCACAGAACATCTTTCCGCATACTGGCAGCAGTATCAACCAACAACCAAACGTCGCAACCCCTCCAGGAACCATGTCAAACGGAGAACCAGTCCAGAGCCAATCCCGGCTCGGCGAGAACGGCTTCCCAAAAATAACAGGCAAAGTCAAAGACTTCCTCCACCAACTCCAGAAACTCAAAGACCAGCAAAAACTACCAGATGTCGTTCCAATCATAGGAACAGTCGAACTCCACGGAATGCACGTTGATATCGTCTATAACCTCCACGAAACCACAAACCAAAGCTCCAAATTGACAAACACCGTCACCGCCACTATCACTACCACCACCTCCGACGGTCCAGAACACCCCGACCTCAAAGGCATAACATTCCAAACCCGCAACACAATCCTCCCCGCCCAATCCTCCCTCCACGGCTATCCCACCCTCCTATCCCAGCACCCCTCAGCCCTACACTATCTCAAAACCCGCATTCTACAAACCTACCTCACGCACCACCCCGGCGCAACCATAAACCGCCTCTGTCCGCTAATAATCTCAGGCGAATGGATCGGCTCCTCTGTCCAACCCGCCCCCATCGGCCTCTCGCACCTCAGCCCCCGTTTCGTAATTCTAGCAGTGAAACTGAACGGCACATACCTCCCCGACAGTCTGTGGTCGAACATCGAAGCTAACAAAGCGGGCGTATACAGCCTCCATCGCGTCCCGCCGTTCGTGGTACATTTCCATACGGACGATCTTTCGGTGTGGAATTATGCGCTGCGCGATATGCAGGCTATATCCGATGATGTGGAATCTTGCTGTCCGTACGCTACACACTTCGGTGTTGATCCTGCGAGTGCGAGGGGCGAAGGCGTGGTATGGAAAATCGGAACGGAGGACGGGATAGTCAATCCGAAGTGCTGGTTTAAAATGAAAGGACCGCTTTCGTGGCCAGAGAACCGGATTACGGAAACCAGTATTACACACATCACGGATAAGAAAGCTGCAATCGAAAATGCAGTGAGACAGTGGGTCAGCGATAGAAGAGTAGAGCAGGGCTTTGAGTATCTTCTTGAAATTGGCACGACGCCGGATGGCAAAGATGGTGTTAAAAAGTTCGTCGAGTGGGTTGTTGCGGATGTGCTGCTGGAGGAAGGGGCGGAGATTGAGGTGTTAAAGGAGATGTTTGTAGGTGATGAGGGGGTGCGAAGGGAGGTGAAGAGTAGGATTGGACGGGTTGCGAGGGAACGGTACTTTGAGGAGATGAGGAAAGCTGTTGGTGGTTCAGAGCCTTTGTGATTCAGTGGAATGGGATGGGTGTGAGGAGATCGGGGTCACGGATGGGAGGGATATGTTCCACCCCTGAGATGCGGGCGGGCTTGAAGCATGATTTATGCTGGACGCATCGTGTACGTACATAAGCCTCCGCTATTCTATTGTGGTCCTATGAGCTGGGCTTCTCGGTACGCTTGCTTCCAGCTAGCTACGTAGGTGTTACAGTACCATATCGTCTCAAATCTGCTTCACAATAGGGGTTCGCCTCTTGGTGCTGTATGTATTGTAGCTACGTATTCCAATCATATACGTACGTAGTATACTTACTTATCTACCTGCCTACGTCTGTATGTCAGCACCTTCTGGCTTCGGCAAGCCATCAACTATGGGGGTACGTATAGCTATAATGTACGTACCCTCTCAGAGATCTCGAGACATGGCACGTACGTATACATACATAGCTCACATGTTTTGATTCCGACATGCCTTTATATATGGTATGTCAGATTTATTGTTTGGTTTGAGATCATGGTGCAGCACGCGATGTCATAACGACACGCTTGACCTGCTACGTCACTGGGTCTTTTGATCAGATGTTGTCTTTGCAAAGGGCTTCATCGTCAGTTCTTACTCAATGTGGAGAGGAAGAAAAAGAGGCAGGGATATAAAGGGCGCGAAACAGTAAATTCGTGTAGAAGGATGTTGTTGATATGATACTATTGGAAGTATTTACAGGATACTAAGCTAGCCATATGTATGCACGTCTGTTTGTATAGCCCTCTCGTCGTTGTGTATCAGGTCTCACCAATTGAAAGGGCGAAGTCGTACTGTTAGTCACGAAGCCTGTCTCATCAGTGGCTGCATGTCAGAAGCAACATATTTGTTTACCGTAAGCGGACCAAGGTGCAAGCTCTCAAATGCCATTTCACAAGCCCCTTCAAATCAGATAAACCTTTGTAGCTGAATATAAATGGGCTTCCTAAACAGGGCATCTCATGATTGACTTGGGTTGCCTTACTACTGGAGGACCTGATATGTGCCAGTGCGAATACCTTGTAGATATGCGAGCACAGCCTCAATTTTTGGAAGCAGACCTTTCCAACCAAACATAGACTTACGACCGAATGAGACCTCATCAACAGTGGATAGTATCTCTTCTGTCAGTTCGCCGAAAGTGTCATGGTTTGTACATTCTTGTGAACGCGGTAGCTTGGTCCCCTCTGGATACAGCAGCATTATTTCGGCGTGCAAATTCTCGAATTTCTCAATGGCCGTTTCGATGTAAGTGTACTCATTGAACGCAACTGGTTTGGAATAGTTCGTATCACCATCATCGTATGTACCCCAAAGCTGTCGAATTTCCGCGGCTCGACAGATGATTCTGTGGTCCATTGCTTGGACATGGATGTCTTTGGTTGTTTTGTGTGGTGGCGGTGTTGGTGGTTTTTGGGATTCACCTGGAACGGAGATGGGTCCGGGGAGGTGGGGAAAGCCCGGGCTGTTTGCTAGGACTCTGCTGTCCCGATCTTTACAATTCTGTGCCTCGTAGAATTGGATGAGCGGTCTGGAATCGGAAGGAATGTCGACTGGAAGATCATTGAATGCTGATTCAATAGGATCGCTATCGCTGTCGGATTTTTCGGTGAATCGAACTTGTTTTGACATGATAAGATATATCTTCTTGCTTGTATGATATCAGTTGATCAGTAGTGGTAATTTGGTATCTCGAGATGGACACAGGTAAGTGGCATTGCCAAACCTTCATATATGTTCTCATGGCTGCTGCTGTTTGTATCTGAATCAGATATCCGAGGAATGGGTAGTTGTGTTACTCAGAATACATGGTCACCTCGTCAATCAGAGCATACGATGAATATGCAGTCTTGGTCATGTATCTGTTTGGTTTCGGTTTCTGTCATGCAGTCAGCCGATACAGACTTCACTCACTGTTGAAAACAGCCCCGTCCATGGTTATAGTATCATCATGTAATGACTGCACTGCGCAGATATGGAGGATTCCGAAGAATAGCGGTGCCGTTGTAAGCAATCTCCAGCATAACAAGGATGTCTTTCCATTATTCGTGCTGGACACTACCATTGACAATGGTTTCGGCCAGTCATTTTGCTTAATGTGAAAAGAATGAATCCTTTTGTTTTGCGAATAATCACGTGGTGTCCATTTTGCTTACCTTGCCTTACTTGGCACTTACGAGTATCATGATTATGTGTTCAAGCTTGGAATGAGGATAAGTCCAATTTCAGGAGCGGACTTGTGATAACAGTTCTATCTTATTGGATGGTGTATGAACGATCTGACATGTTTTGTGTTCGCTGTCTTCAAGAAGAAATGAACTTTCCAACACATACTTGACACTGATGCAATCAGGTAGCAAAGTTCATGGTGTTCGCTATGGCAGCACGACGAACATTACTGCCAAGTGTAGCTCCATGCAGTACTTCAGTTCAAATCAAACACAAATCCATGTCTATTGCTGGAGAGCCGTCCAGCACTAGATCCTTGCTGCTCACTACCATTTCAACATGTATTTGCACTAGCCTAGACGGGTGATCGTTGCCCCTCCATATATTCGTTCAGGTCTGGTTACGAGCCTGCATCGCCCTTGAGAATACTAATATGCCCCGAACGTAGTCAGCCTGGAATATAATAGTGTCTTTCCGATCCTCCTCCACGACAGATCGGACAGCAAACATCATGTATCTGATCGAAACAGAGAGGGTTCACGTGTGGTGATCATTCTTACCAGTATCCCTATTCCAACCCATGAGTTGCAAGACTCCGAGTAATTTTTCGAACTGTTTGATCAGTTTGTCTATCTTTAGATATGGGTTTAAGTGCCGTACTGGCTCAAGGTTAGAAACACCCTGGAGAGTGGTAATAAAGGCATCATTCTCGATACTGGTCATCGTGTCCCACAGAGCTGTGTAGTCGAACAACGTCCGAGAGTCGGAAACCGTCTCATTTGGCATAGATCTCCACCATTCTTCCAGGTTCTCGCCGGTTTTGTCGTACTCAGAAGTCATATCATTAATATTACCAGTATAAGTGTAATGACAAACTTGAATGTGCAGTTCTGCAATTGAAAGTTGTATTGTCTAAGTTGAGCAACACTATGAACAGCTATTACGGCTTCATATAGGTCTCTGTAAGAACTGATCGTTGGCGGCTTATCAAGAGAGAATCACGATCAGATGACTGACTTGGTTTGAAGAAGCTCAAACCAGTAATTCGAGGTAAACAGTAGCGAAAAACCTCGGTTTGAGTATTGCCAGCTCATCCTCCCATCTTGCGAAGCTTTGGGCGCTTCGTTTGTCACAGGCCAAGCCAATGTTCCTTTATGGCTGCAAGGTGTTTTCAAGGCGTCTTTGACCAGTGAATATAAGTTAGCATGGTACCAACAAGCCTTAGCACTGGGCAGCCATATGTTGTTGTTGCTGCTTCCTCAAAGAGTCTTCTAGTCCTCCTGCCGAGCCGTGGCAGCCCTCATGAAAGCCATTATACCTCGAATGTGCGGGCCCTGCTTTCTGATACCATAGGTCCTGTCCTCCTGCACGACAGCCGCAATGCAGGTCATCAAGTGCCTCGTTGCTATCGCGATATCCCTGTTCCTGCGGATCGAACGGGTGTCTGGGTAATCGTCCCATCCACGATCGTTCATGATCTTCAGCAATGCTTCAAGAATTTCAATCACTTCACTTGGTTTCAGGCCTGGGCGTAAGCTTATCGTTGGATCAGAGTTGCTAACATGCTCGACCTTGGGAGGTAAGACAGCCTCTCCGACCATCTCCATTATCGTCCACAGGTCCGAGTAGGCGATTAATTTGCGAGAGTCAGAGACTGTGTTGTTTGGCAGAGAATCCCACCATTTACTTAGCTGGTTGCTGTCTTTGTCGTGATCTTTAGAAGTCATTCCGATAATATTATCTGTACGGATATTGTAATACTCTGGTTGTATAGTCATGCCAAAAAGAGATTGTATCTTTTAGGTCAAGTGGCCAACCAGATAACTGTTGTGATTTTATACAGAACTTGGGATGAACGGACTCCTGACCGCGGATGTAGTGAAATCATGACTAGATGACTGACCTGGTTTGAGAAACCCGAGCTGATTGACTCAAAATGGACATCAGTCAAAGTCCTCCGCTTACGTATTACCATCTCATCTGACAAACAAGCAAAGCATTGTTGACTGCAAGTATCATGGGCTGGCACGATGACTTTCGTGGTTGAGAGGGTAGCGCTGACGCCCCGTGTGCGTGGTAGGCGTAAGATCAATCTCGGTCTGTTCGCAATCTCGTCAGCAACACGCGAAAGGGTAGAGGATTCATAAGAGTGCCGGTTTTGGTTGGTAGCAGAGCATGTGATGTCGATGAGTTCATGTGCTGGCTGTTTGCGTATACTAACTTTGTGCGCGACAAACATAAGAAGATGACATTGGCTTACGACAACGTGGAGGCCCTCCACCGAGGATATCAAGCGTATATGGCCCCCCTTCCACGTATGTAGAGTAAGAACGCGCTAGGATAAAGATGCTCAGATGTTTGTGTGTTTTTGCGTGCTATGTTCTCATGCGTATACTCTCCGAGTTCACCACAATTTGTGAGATATCCTCATGGTGGTTTGTGGACTAGAGACTGCAGATCAGAAGCCTCACGCATTTGAATTACTGAGACCTTTGTCGAGGAGTATTCAATCTGGTTGTGATGAGTTGCAGCATGATGTGGATGAATGATGGAGGAGGTGTTCAGTGAAAATTGCGAGTAGAGGAGTGGGTCGGAGCTTTGAGCTATTAGGACACTGGTAAGATCTGTCTGATTTTAAGCAGCATGAGGGTCAATTTGTGAACATAAACTTACGTCAAGAAATGCACCACCATGCTTCGGAAATGCAGAAGTACCTTGAGCAGAAGCCACGATGACGTTTTTGTGATCATCTGCTCTGCCTAGAGACACACCCCATACTGCTTGAGTTTGTGTTCCGATGTCTCCGAGGCATTCGGCAGTTTTCGAGTCCCACAACTTCACTTTACCGTCACTCCCTCCACTAAGCATGTACTCTCCATGAACATCCAGCGAGGAAACTGCGCCTTCATGTGCTTTGGGGATCGTGTATAGGACTGTGTAATCTTGGAGAGACCAAATGATGATTTTTCCATCAGCACTACCTGTGAAGAGAACATCACCATCGATTAATGAGTGACTGACCATAGCTGTGTGTCCTTTCAAGACTGCTAGAGATTCTCCAGTAGTGAGGTCCCAAACCCGTACATCTGTGTCCAAACTTCCAGTAACAACCTTCTCGCCATTGGTGGCGACAGACCATACGGTCTTGGTATGACCAGACAATCTCGATGTCTCTCTTCGTTCGGGAAGAGACCACACTCTAGCAGTACCATCTTTACTGCCGGATATTGCGTACTTGCTTGTGATGGCTAAATCGAATATTGTGTCTTGGTGACCTGACAACGTACCTTCACAAGCACCAGTCTCTAGATTCCAGATCCTCAAATCACCATCTCTGGAAGCGGAAACTGCTGTGGTCGCATCAACAAACTTCATACAACGAACTGTGGCTGTGTGTCCAGTCAAACTTCGTGTCCATTGGCTGTTCAGAGAAAGATAATGAGCTATCAATTTCATCGAGGTCTTGCCAGGTGTTTCACACTGACCATTTGTTCACATCCCAACACTGAATATTCCCACCCACTTCGCCGGTTAGGAGGAGATCATCTTGTAAAGCCAAAGACCACACATTGTCTCCCTGATCTCGAAAGACGGTCACAGGCTCTCCTTCCGCGGTGAATACGTGAATAGTCTTATCATCCAGACTCAAAGCGATGTACTTGCTTGAGACAGCAAGCCTTATGACGATTGCAGAATCGGAAAGTTTATGCCGGATGTGCTTGCCACTGTCCTGTTTCCATGTCGGCTTGGGAATGATTTCTTTCTCTTCTGGAGACAAACTCATTATGCCCGATTTTAGGTACTGAGATTGAGACAATCACGCGGACTTGAGTCAATGTTATGTCCGAGGTGTCCGAGTGTATATTTGCAGTGAATTTTGTTCCGCTCGATTTCATTTGGTTTGAACTGCATGAAGCATCATCATTGTCGAGAGTAGGAAACCAATCCGAAGCTTAGTAGACACGTCGGGATCTAAACAAGAAAGATTTCTGGCACTCGTAGATGTACGTAGAGCCTGTGTTTGTGACGATCAGAAAGATGAAACGTTAGCTGCGAGCGCTCGGCCGAGTGTTGACGATCACCGAAGATGTTACGCTGTGCTTGTACAGTACTTGGCAGGATAAATAAGTCTACTGACAGACTGAGCCGATCTCGAGAAATTCAATTCGTCTACGCGCTCCTTCGTGATCCACAAGCATGATGTAAGCAGGACATTGACTTATTTATTCTAAACCGTACCAAGCATGTGAAAGTGATTTTTCCGCCTTCCACAACTGCCAACGTCGTGTACACTACAATCAGCAATGATGTGTGCGATACGCCAGCTCCATCACAACGCCAAGATCGCGTATGTAAGGAGCTCTGAAGTGATGCTTACCAAAGAGCTTGTACGAATATGAACATCCACTTTGTATCAGTGGTCTGACTTGGTAGTGTGACAGCGTACAAAGTCCAATATATATAAAAGCTATGAACTTTCAGGATGTTTGAACCCTACCAAGCACACCTGAGCATTCCTCATCACAAACACTGTTTTGCCGATCGCCTTCGCAGGAATTCTCTCAAGCACTTTGTCATTCTTCCCTTACCCACCTAGAACAATCTCACAACCGCAGACGATAAACATGAATGAAGCACGCAAGCAGCAGTATTTCGCCGAGTTGGCCCCACAGTACAGCCACTTAACAGGCAACACAACACAGGACATCTTCGCCAAGTTCCTTGCTTCAAACGACATCGATCTCACAGCCGACTCAATCGTGCATGACAACGCCGCTGGTCCAGGCACGGCGACACAAGTCCTAGTTGAGCGAGCCACCGCGACCAGCGTAGTGCCTACGATCATCGCAACAGATTACGCTTCCGGCATGATCGAAGCACTGGAAAAAATCCGCGCCGCTGAAATCAAGAGCAGTCCAGCATGGGACAGAGTGACCGCCAAAGTCGTCGATTCATCCGATCTCTCAGCCTTTAAGAATGACTACTTCACGCACAGCATCAGCAATTTCAGCCTCTTCACAATCACCAACGCAGTCCAGAGCTTGAAGGAAACTCGCCGAACACTGAAGACCGGAGGCAAAGCTTACGTTCTTCTATGGAAGCGTTATCCTGTACAGGATCTCCTTGCGGCAGCTCAAGACTTGGTTCAGGGAGAAGGATACGCTAAGAAGAACGCTGTTCCTGTGAATGGCCCGC
>Ga0181464_1000075_pt1 | contig 27611 bp, 23 predicted proteins | sample InSIn2gowninarea_FD_119074 | JGI IMG/M metagenome (GOLD analysis project Ga0181464, IMG submission 119074) | Clean room microbial communities from NASA Spacecraft Assembly Facility at Jet Propulsion Laboratory, Pasadena, California, USA -... ...
TAAAGAACGTATCAGGCGATTCAAATCCCTCTTCAAATGAAAGACAGAGAGTATCAGGTAGTTGGTTAGGTCAAGGCTGACCAAAATGAATCAATGAAAATAGATGTTAACATATATAAGATCAATGTAGCTATTTCTTATCAAAGGGGATTTCTATATTGCTCAAGGCTTAACATACATCTGAAGACATTGAGGCAGTTTTGGTGAAGGCTATCGTAACACTTAGTTCAGGTTCTATGACGATCGTAATACTTAGTTCAGGCTCTTACTACGTTAGGGCTCACGTTACAATTACCTTCCATCTATAGGGGCCCTCTCAGAGCAGGTATAAGACCTGGCCCAGAACCTATAAGTAAGGGTGGAACCTATAAAGGGCGAACCTAACCTCCATTAGTAGCAACGTAAATAGCCCAAGCCATAAAAAAAGCTTACTTGTTTCTTTCTTATGATCTCATTGAAAGATAGGTGGGCAATGAATGACTATCCCACGCTGGACGCTGGAATGAATAATGTAGACGCTGGAATGACTGGCCTATAGACGCTAGACGCTGGATGAACCTTACAAAATGACCATCAACTCATGTTCCCTGCTAAATAGTTAGTTTCCCTGCTAAATAATAGAAAGCGTCCTTAACTCCTTGCACTAGGAAGCGCAAGCCCCTCCGGGACCTTAACTCCTTGCACTAGGAAGCGCAAGCCCCTCCGGGACCTTTCTTTTCCCTGCTTATAGGGACCAACTATAACAACCAACACTTGGACTTGAACCACTGGCACAACACAGGCTAAATAGATTCCCAGCTTTATAGATCCTCTTTATGTGTGACCCACCATCAGGAGGGTGTGAACCTCAGTGTCACATCCAGTGCGGGTACCAACTGCTCCTCTAGAATCATCAGACTCATATCCTCTAGAAAATATTCCACATCCTTTGTGCCCGAAGATTGGGGGATCCATAGGTTTTTCAGGTATGCACCCACTCCAAGGCAGAGTTTCCATTAATTGAAGATCTGCCCCTTTGTAAGTAATGGATTTACCCGCTATCCGCCCGTTGTTTCTTTTCTCTCGATCATCTACCCCTTGTTTCTGTTCCCCGAACATTCATTAAGCAAATGTGATTGGATAAGGGCAGCACTCCCTAAATAAGGTTGGGTGAAGGCAGTAACATGAAAGGAAAATGGGCACAGGGCATAGAGGTTCTGCTTATCCTCTATCAGCTATTGTATGGTGATCAGAGCACCCGGATCAGACAGATTCAAGCAGGATTCTTCAGTGTACACAGTGAGCAGGTTACAGATATCGATGCACGTGCTTGGCAGTGATGCAGGCGTTCTTGGCAGAACGCTAGGGCAGTTTTGGGAACCCATTTGGTTTGTCTGTCCAGCCATGTCCTCAGATTGCCCAACGCCCTCTTGTACAGTGGTTTTCCAGGCAGGGGCTCTCACAGCCCTACAGGATGACACGTGGCAGATTGATGGACGTGCATGGCAGGGTTTGACTCAGTTTCTTCAGAGCGTTGGGGCACTTCTAGGCACCCAATGGGCTCTCCTAGCCTCCTGTCCAGTCAGATTGCCCAACGCCCTATCAGATCCTCAGTTTCCAGCAGCGGGTGTCTCCTTGAGGGCACGTGTTACTAGATGATGCAGCATTACACTTGGTTTGATGATGTGGATGATTACTTGGCCCTTCTATGAGCCTGGTTTGGTCTATTATGACGAGTTGTATGATGATGATGCACTTTATGACCTATTTTGATGTTGAGAGGCCCTTTTCTCTCATATGAGGGTTTACTTGTACACATGGATGGGACGTCTTGCTTATGTGGCATCACTTACACATATGTTGAGGTGTTTTTGGTGGGTGGGGCTTATTCTACACACATGTTGAGGTGATGGAGGGTGAGATATGCTAGATCTCACTTGTTGATTATATCCTAGCTGTTGGATCATGATATTCTACTTGGGCCGCCCCTTCTTTTTACTTGTACGACTTGTTTGATGGAGGATCTTGCTTTATCTATGGTGGATTTGTCACTCGGTACCACTTGGCAATTGTTTGGAGGCTTATTTGACTTGATCCACACCTTGATCCATGCCACTATTACATCCTAGCCATTGATCTTAGCTCACACGTGTGGCCGTCCACTCATTTTTGGCCCTACGACTTGCTCATGGAGGACGTCATGCTTGGATGGAGGGTTTGTTGAGGTATCTAGCCCCTACTTTCACATGGAGATGGCATCTTGGCCATTATTTGACTATTTGGAGATTGTATTTTGTACACATGGCATCTTGTGATGGATTTATGTCTCCCTAACGAAAGTCGTTGGACTTTCTAGGGCATTTTTTATGTATTTATTACCATTATATTGTGGGTTGGCTCATGGTTTTACCTTCACTCATGGTATTTGTATTCATTGTATTAAGGCTCTCCTTATGCTATAAAAGGAAGAGACCTCATCATTTGTCACTTAGTCTTGGAACTTCATACTAATGGAATAGAACATTTTTGCCAAGGCGATTTGTCTTTGTGGATGGATTTTGATGGTGTAATGTGATATTGGGTTTTGCTCTCCATGGTAATTTGAGGTAACTCCAACAATAGCTAAGGTAAGTGATGGTGAATTGTTTTATGCATGAAAAAGAATCTTGGATTGATTGTAGGGCTGAGTTCTGGTGTCTCTGCATAACCGGGAATAGCCTCTCTCTCTCATAGCCGGGGAGGAGAGCCTCACCAAGGGCAAGACTAGCACACACAGGGGAAGGCTCTCCTCACGCTCTCTAAGGGATGCTAGCTATACGAATCAAAAACAATAGAGTCTCTCTTTCACGCCATACTGTTGAAACTGGAGCAATAATGGTGAAAGCCTCCCTTACAGCAACGTGAAAGGATCCAGTTTTTCCATAAGCATAAAAGCCAGTATTTTAGAGAGGAGAGGAGTACTTAAGGATCAGGCCAGACTTGCCAGGGCCAGGGAGAAGAAGGTGTGCTTCGGGGTCCGAATCCGGAAGAAAGAAGAGGGAGGGAGAGTAGGCAGGCAGGTCCTGACTCGGAAGAAAGAAGAAGAGGGAGAAGCACTTCTTACCGGAAGAAAGTAGGCAGGCCCCGGACCTGATAAAAGAGGGTAAAGCCAGAAGAAAGAATAAGAGTAAGCAGGAAGAGGGTTAAGCTAAGCACGATATAACTTGCTGAGCTAATGTGTATTATTACGTCTATAACAAACGATTAGTGCCCGCTTCAAAAGATGAAGGTCCTCTTTTTACGTGGGTCCATGCTGTGTATACTCGGTATTACCAGGTCTAGAAGCTTTAGATAAAACAGGTATGGTTGAAGGCTCCATCAAACCTCTTTTACCTTGCTATTGACTCTGTTCTCTCTATGGGAGTCCCTATAGCACGTCAACGAGAACCCACAACGATAGGTACAGATCGAGAAGCAGCACCTGGAGCACCAATACCAACACCAGTACCAGGGTAAAAGCAAGTGGTTATACCCATTACAGACCTAGTTACTTATGCTCGTTATGCTGGTAGAGATACAGAACTTAGTGAGACAGATTATGATGTTAAAGATCGATGCTTGTCCCTATTCTATTTATCTCATTTCAACTTTTATTGTGCCTTTCGGGTGAGCCTCGGTTCACTCGGTGTGCGCCCTGTCGTCCTCTATCAGATATTGCGTTTGGGATACGATTCGGGTTGGTCAATCATTGAACCGGCTCAGAACCCATTTCCCGTAAATGAAACCCCGATTTTGAAACCTTTGTGGGTCACAGGAGCCACCTGCTCAGTCAACAACAGCTATATCTACTGCTTAAGCTTAGAGCTCTGCTCCTAGTGCTTATAGCTTTTTGATCGGTCCCTAAGAGCACATTATATCTCTTCGACCTCATTACTCAACCGATCCGTCATCTGAGATACACAGGCAGCAGGTCTAAGTGGAGATTCTGTAATATCCACTAACCAACACATACGATTTGTTCCCATTCATCCATTTGACCAAGATACGAAACTTAGCACTGATTAGAATCATTATGGGACGATGAATCAGCACGGGTACAACCGGACACCTAAGCTAATTAGCCACTCTATCAACCAGCTCACAACTAGCCCTTCTTCACCTGTTATCCGTTATGGACCAACAGCGAACACCATAAGTTTACGGACATGACGAACACCCGATCAATTACATCTTTTGCCGCTTGAGAAAATGATCTAGATGGGTCATAGTACCTATTATATACCAACAACAGGGTTGAAAGTTTTGGGATAGCTATGAGATCGGGCTTACTCATCATATACCATATTGTTTAGATCCACGCTTGTAGTACCTGTTCTCTCATCAAGGGCCTACCGACTACCTGGAACTGTGCATCTCTAGAGGACCAACCTAAGCTGTTACTACTAGCATTACTATCACGTTATTAGCCCATTGAGTTCTATCTTGGTAATCCATCAAGTATCATTATAGAATGATACTTATTGCCATCATTGATGGTGATACTGCATCGTAGAATAATGAGACTTGCCAGTTAGTGGAGATTACAGATCGGAACGACGACCTCTTCCAAATCAACTTCAATACAAATCTGAGCAGTTGAGACATTTACACCATCATTCATACTTCCTTCCATGGGAAACTTTCACCCCTTCAGACTAGTGTAATGTCGAGGCTAGATATTTCATTCCCCATGGACACATCAACAAGGAAATGAGGATAATGATACGAGTCAATACGTTAAAGCAATACTTATCCACTTAATAGGCCCCTTTCTAGTTACCGAGTATAAGCAAGGAATAAGAATGGAATCTTACTTAATGGATATGACTTCTCTATAGACTTTCTTTCCAGCATAGAAACCACAAGACTGCATCACGGAATCATTCTATTATACTTTATTGGATTACATAATGGGATCAGAGAGATCAAACACCTACCCGCTATTTGCTCCTCGGTGGGAATAATATAGACTGACTTTCTTGCTCTTCTATTTATTATACGACCTTGTTATTACTGGAGATAGGAATCGATACTGCATCATGGAATCTACTCATTGGTTAGGAAGGACCGAACAGAAGCACATCTATTTGTTAGATTCATATCTATTAGTTCTAGGAATGAAGATTTATCCTCCCGCTTTTCCAACCAACCTTGCTTTTGTCTTAATAAGGAGGAATGAATTTGATACTTTGCATCATGCTTTTTTATATCTTCATTACTTATATGAATTAGCAAGACCGCATCATGGTTTTGACTAGATGAATTAGCCGGATAAATCTCATTAGGACATATATTCTTTCTATTTCAATTTCATCTAAAGATCTACATCTCTATACTTGATACATCTCTATACTCTAAACTCTAGATCTCTACATCAATCAATCTTCAGGGAGTTTCTCTATGATAGCCAGGATGGCATCTTTTGCGTACCTCTCTTTCCAACCTGGGACAGCTTTGCTGCGATGCCTATTCAGACAGCCAGCCATTGATTCCAGCTGCATTATCCCTCACACAGCCAACCATTGAATTGCATTGAAAGCCAGCCATTGATTGATTTCCAGCCATTGAAGTTCCTGTCAGTCAGTTAGTCAGCCAGCCAGACAATCCGCCATTGTAAGCCAACCAGTCAGATATTTCTCATAAGCCAGCCATTGCCATAAAGCCAGGTTAATAGAGAGGATGCGTAAGCATGGCTCGACCACCGCCCCCCACCCAATAAGCATCAAGGAAGCATGACTCGACTGATAAGGAGAGGAATTTACCACCCCATAGACTCGTAAGGAAGCAAGGTGTTCAATTTGCTCAAACCTGGTATTTTGACGTGTCTGGGCGGACTGAATGCGTATGGAACTGAAAGCGGGGCGTGTATGCGGGGCTTGATGCGGTCGGCTCTAAAACAACCGAGGATAGATGTCAAACCAGTCGCCAATATGGAACCAGGGAAGTCGGCTATATAAAAAAACCGGGGGGGCTCAACCAGTCATCTCTATGAAGCAAGGGCCCTCAACCGGGGAAGTTGATATGGAACAACCGGTCGTTGTCAATATAAACCACCAGGGGCTCTATAACAACCGGGGGTAAAGATGTAAACCCAGTCGTGTCTATGAACCAGGATAGTTGGTAGTTGATCGGGTCGTGAGCTGAGAGGAGGAAGGGGTAAATCAAGTAGCTAATTGTTATGGGACAGCTGGGGACGCTGTGCAGGGGCATTGAGAGTCGTTTATCAGTACGAAAGGTGTAAATGAAGGGTAGTGCTATTGGCAGGTAAGTGGTTTTGTCTCTCTGGATGTGGCAGTTGTAACGCGTCTCTAATAAGATGATGGCTGTTGGGATGAAATTGAATGCGTACTCACTTTCATAATGGGTACGTGAGATTGTGATATGAAGGGTACGAAAGCGGGGAATGATGGGTAGCTTTTTTTTGTAAGATGTAGGCTATTTAAGATCTTCATTTTCTGTTTTACCAATTAAGGTCGCATATTAATGGATACGATGCCTTCGGTCCTTCGGTAACACCCTAGGCATGGTTTAGTTACCTCTGTTCTCTTCCTTTGATATAGTGAAAACAAACTAAAGGAACCCGCTTGCTTGACGTTAGGAGGGCAAGGAATGGGAGATGGAAATTGACGATTTATTTCCACTAACTTATCCCAGGGGTTAATACACTATAGAATAGGGAGGAAGAAAGGTCATTCGTCCTGCACCATTAGAAGGACCTGCGCGAGGAAGGTCATTTGGTCCTGTCCTATTGATAGGCTTAAAGGAAGGTCATTTGGTCCTGTCCTTAGGCTGGCTTACTGGTCATTCAATAGGCTGGCTTATTAGCTTGCTATCGAGAGATATGCCCGTCTACTGCCCGTATACTATAGATTCATTTACATTCAATGAGCACTGACCACCATGGTATTCGGTCAGCTAAGATCTTCGGTCAGCTAAGGAAGTCGGTCAGCTAGGGTAGTCTCCGGTCATTTAAGACGGATGGATATCGAACATAAGGTCTTCGGTAAGCTTTCGTAAGGTCTTCGGTAAGCTATAGATTTCTGTGAAGCGTGGAAGGTAAGAAGGCTGAATGGAAAGTAATATGGTAAACACTCGGTTCAGAGAGAGAAAGCGCATCCTAACCAGCGCATCTTTACCAGCGCAGCCTAACCAGCGCATCTTTACCAGCGCTGCCTAACCAGCAGGGGCAGAGCCCTAACCAGCAGGGGCAGAGCCCTAGCTAGTGGCGGTGGAGAGAGAGAAAGCGCAGAGCCCTAGCTAGTGGCAAAGCGCAGAGCCCTAACCAGCGCATCTTTACCAGCGCTGCCTAACCAGCAGGGGCAGAGCCCTAGCTAGTGGCAAAGCGCAGAGCCCTAACCAGCAGGGGCAGAGCCCTAGCTAGTGGCGGTGGAGAGAGAGAAAGCGCAGAGCCCTAGCTAGTGGCGGTGGAGAGAGAGAAAGCGCAGCCTAACCAGCGCATCATGGAGCGGCGGAGCCCTAACTAGCGCATCATCGGGAGTGGATCCAGTCGGTTCAAAGAGAGAGAAAGCGCATCTTTACCAGCGCAGCCTAACCAGCGCATCATGGAGCGGCGGAGCCCTAACTAGCGCATCATCGGGAGTGGATCCAGTCGGTTCAGAGAAAGCAAGCGCTAGCGTCAGCGCCTTATCAGTTAAGCGCATCCTTCCTGATCAGTGGATCCGTCATCGAGTGGATCCATTCTCATGGGATCCAGCCAGTCGGTTCAGAGAGAGAAAGCGCTAGCGTCAGCGCCTTATCAGTTAAGCGCATCCTTCCTGATCAGTGGATCCGTCATCGAGAGTATCATCTTGCCCCGCCAAGCTGAAATGGCCAAATTAGTGGGGAGGATGTCCAAAACCTCCGCCAAGGGAGCTGATCAAAAAGAATATGGTCGAGCCTGCTTTCGCATCCTTATCAGTTGAGTGCGAAGCCCTAACCATTTGGGAGTGGATCCGTCATCGAGAGTCTAATCTTGAAAACCCCCGCCAAGCTGAAATTGCCAAATTAGTAGGGAGTTAGTAGGGAGAATGTCCAAAACCTCCGCCAAGGGAGCTGATCAAAAGAATATGGTCGAGCCTGCTTACGCATTCTTATCAGTTACTACTTGGCTACGGAGCTTGAAACCTTGGGAGTGGATCCAGTCGGTTCAGAGAAAGCAAGCCTGGAGTGAAAATGGCGGCCATTTTGATTTATCCCCCCTCCAGCTAGGTCTGTTCCCCAGCGTTCCCCAGCTTGGGCCTTTTGAAGTAGCCTTAAAACGCACGCAAGTGGCCTTTCAAACGGTTTTGAAAAGGGTCAAGCGCACACAAAGGGCCTTTCGGACGGGAATAGAGATGCGCATCGGAAGCTTTCTCTTTCATGATCTGAAATGACATATATAATTGGGATCTCAGTCATCAGATCAGAGTGGTATGGCCAAGCATCAGAGTGAGAGGGGCAACCATCAGAGTTATATGGGTAATGCAGTAAATATGTTTATGAATTGACAGATTCGCCCACCTTCAGATTAGGTGGGGTCAGAGAAATGCGGGTGGCTGCTGGGAGGTCCAACGCTAAACTTAAGAGTTCTATGGGTAATGCAGATGGATTCGCCCACCTTCAGATTAGGTGGGGTCAGAGAAATGCGGGTGGCTGCTGGGAGGTCCAACGCTAAACTTAAGAGTTCTATGGGTAATGCAGATGGATTCGCCCACCTTCAGATTAGGTGGGGTCAGAACCCATATAACTCTATTGGGGAATGCAATCAATGAGGTCTGGTTTTGAGCAAAAAAGAAGCTATTTATCTTCCTAAATCGATCATCGGGGAATGCTCTATTTCCTTGCACTCGGAAGCGCAAGACCCTCCGGACCTTCAAAATAATGGGAAATGCACTTATTCACATGGGGTCTATAACAGCTTTCACTAATGATGCATAGAAGTGAACTAACCAGTCTGTTGAAGCTTCGGAGAGTAAGATCTCTATGGAGAGTAATAGCTCTTCGGAGAGTAAGATTAAGCTGTACCACCCATCCTAGCACGCACCAACAGCTCACTTTCTTTAAAGAAAGTCTTTGTCCAGAGTTTTCGAACACTTACTTTATTGTGGGTGACTTGTCAAGCCTTTTCTTTCCAATTTCCCATCTGGATAGACTGGACTCATGTTCCTGATTCGGATAGTAAGGCACCTGCATTTACTAAATTGACCATACTGCATAGGCTACGTGATCACTCTATATCATCTTGTAACGCCACCTTTGCATATTGAATTTCCCACCCCACATAGCAAGGAAGTAACAGGGTAAATGATTTAGTATTAGGTTTCGGCGAATCGTACTTTTTTATGTTGGCGAATCGTACTTTTTCCGGTTGACGATAAGTTTGTTTGGCGCGTTACATAAGGTGGTTGGCCAAAGAATCCCGGGTCTAATTCTCTGCCCCGAAACTACCTCCTAACTGTAGCCTGCCCCGTGCTCTGCCCAAGAGCTATCTGTTGGGAATAGAATATGAATATAACCAAAGTGACATCTCAATAAAAAAGAGTCTTATCCGGGCGTATCCCGGTAAGTCAAGATCTCTGAGTAAGTAAGAGGTATCCGGGCTACGCCCGGGCAAGTGTAATAGGTGTAAATAAGTAAATAGAGTTCGTATGGGGTAATCGTAAGTAAAGAAGCTAATGGAAGTCTAACCCTAAGTAGGTTCTGACTTGACTGGTATTCCTTCCTTGCTTCCTTCGCTGGGGGAGGTTGGGGTCTAACGCTGGAGGGTAAGGGTTAGGTTCTTATCCCGGGCAAGAGGAAGTGGAAGTATCCGGGCGTAAGCCCGGGCAAGAAGCAATCTATAGCGTGACGGTGGTGGTTGGCCGAGGTAAGAAAAGGTACTGGGGTGTTCAAGGCTATAGAGAGTGGAAGATGAGATGCCCTAAAGTAATAGGGAGACTGGGCGTATAGAGACTAAAAAGAGTCCGATACGTTGCAGTAGCCTAGCCTAGCCTGTATAATGAAAAGCTTATTGAGGTCAATCTGGGTGGCTCCCCCGCAGAGTGGGATAGGAGATGAGTAAGATCTAATAAGAAGGCATGTGTTGGCAGGGTTCTCTCTCCCACTTAGGCATGCGGGGTTTCCATGGCACCAGTACAAGAGCTATTCGCACCTCTGAGTTTGAGTGAAGCAATCATATGGGCATTAATGATATAAGAAAGAATCTAATGCTCTTTCTTATCCCTCAAAGTGAGGCATAATCGCGTAAGTAATAGTAGCATTCCTTATTCCACTCAAAAAGCTCAGTCCTTATCCCACCCTCGAAGCATGTCTGGACTTCAACCTAAAAGGCATATAAGTAATGTCCTTATCCTCAAAGCCTCTAGTCAAATCCTTATTCCTAAAAGGATGTCTGGCTGGAAAGTGGTTATCCGAGACATGGTCTGGACTTCAACCTAAAAGGCATATAGGTCTGGCATGATCCGGGTAAGTAAGAGTTCTGTCCTTATCCCGACTCTGGTGGTTAATAACTAATGCATTCAGCATCTTCCTAACAATCTCCGTAATGCTCAGCTAGATCTTCCTAACAATATATAGAGTATTATTTTCTTGTTTGTTCTTCCTACTGATTTGACCAGAGGTTGAGTTTGTGTGACCATAACACATTAGCTTGTTGCTCTGCTTCTGGTCTTTAGGCAAGGAAATTTTGGTAATACCTACTGAACAGATAGGCCCTACAGCACTTGAGTTAAACCATCACATTGATAGGTTAGACAGATCTATAGATAGGCTTTCCCTGAGTAAGTGGGATAACATTTCTCTGAGACGGTGAGGCGTTCTACCTTCGCTTGGATGGACATTCTACGGTAGCGACTGGCTGAAATTCTGTACCTAGCTTGGTGATCGGATGATATTATTTACCTAGCGATTGGATTATATTAAATAACTGAGCTAGTCTTCCGAACATGCTTTATACCTATGCCACGATACCTGAAATAGGCTTTCCTTAAAGTTTGATATGAACAGACAATACCTTTCAAGATGCGGACAAGCTACTTCGTTCCTTACCCTTGACTTTCTTACTGCTTTCACCCTAGGAGATGGATTGATGCCCAACCCATTGATGATTCCAGCCAGGAACACTTTGAAGGGTAGCCACTATGAAAACAGCCAGCCCCCTACCTTGGTTCCACACAACCTATTTACCCACCTTAATTACCACACCTGTTAGCCTTCTATACTACTTGATTAATGAATCGCTTAGTCGGTACTGCTATTAACCAACCCATCTAATTACCCTTCTCTTATCAGGACAGGACGGGATTATCCAACCCTTACCCTGACTTTCTTAACTGCCCACCACACTTTCACTACCACCGGATCGCCGACTCATGAAACCTCTTCTTACATGCCTTAGATTAGCTTACTATACAGCTTTCACAGGCGTTCACATAAAATAGAAGAACATGGGCTTCGGATACAGCATTCACCAGTGAGAACACTTCCTGAATGAATCCCTTAGGAGCCAATGCTTAGACCTTCTCTTATCACCACCGGATGGATCAACTAACCTTGTTGCCAGCCCCCAACCTTATGCCTGAATATGCCAGGTACGCAGTCTTGCTCCGCACTTCAACTTTTCATATTGGGCGGGCCTTGCCCGATGCGGACAAGCGGCTTCGCTCCTTGATTCATTTTCTCCTTAACCAGCTTCTCTTCGTCCAGTTCAAGATCCAGCCCTTGATCCAGAAGCTTACCTAGTTACTGCAGCATACCTAGCAACAAAGAAAGCATCATAGATAGAGGCACGGGCAGGCTTTACCGAGCGAGAACATCCTTGCACTCGGAAGCGCAAGACCCTCCGGACCTTGTCCATTCCATATAAATGTAGAGCCAGTTGATCCAGTTCATTAACCATATTAACCACCAGCTTGAACAGTTTCAGTACCTGTAGCATCGGTGTAAATAAAATCTCCACTCTGCCCTCGGCCTCCCGGTGGTCAACCGAGTTGCTCTGCCCTTTACTTTGACTTTTGATCTTGACTTTACTTTGACTTTTGTGGAATGAAAATTCATTGTTTAAGAAAATTATCCTATTAGTACCAGTAAGCTATTATTAGGGACACTCCTCACACCACACGATCTCAATCAGAAGCTTCATCCCTAGCTAGAATCATAAACCCAAATCAGATATCCTTTATGAAATTGAAACGCCACCCCCCTACCATATAGAAAATGAAGTTTTCGTTACAAAATTCTTAATCTTTTTCTTCTCCCGGACACCTACGATATGCTGGCTGTTCAGCCTGGTTACTCTTTGATTCCGCTATCCATGATCCCATGATCGATTGCTTGATAGCACGGATTAGAATTTCCCCATCCTGCGGTTGGACAGGTTGGATCATCTAGGAAGGAAGTAGGCCAATTAGCACCGTACTTCCTATGTATTTTTATAGACGTAATTTTGGGCGGGATATGATTTAGAACCAACCCTGGTTGTTGGGACAATTCTTTATGGGGACCCTATCTTTCGGTTTTTCTTCTTGAGCAACCTTTATATTGACCACCCCTGCATAGGTAGGTTCACAGACCATAACTTTAGAGCATTTGAAGGAAGGACAAAACAACCACTTGCTTTATTAATTGCTTAGGAGAGACTGCTTAGACCTTATCTTCTCAGGACCGGATCACCTTATTACCCTTGACTTGATTACGGCCTTCACCCTAGTTCTTGGAGTGCTGCCCAACAACCACTTCCCTTCTGCCAGGAATAGGAGGTTCTTTATCTATTCAAACCCCTTCCCTTGGTTACAAACTAACCCACTATAAGACCTAGCCACCTCTCTATACCACTTTAATGAATCGCTTAGGAGCCACTGCTATTGATTAAAAAGCCTTTCAAGAGGCAAGGAAACCGGCCCTATCTATCTCGAGCAAGTTATCTACGACCCTCATCGACCTTGTCAAATCGGTTGGGGTTATGGCTTTATTCTCTTTCTTCTCCATTTGGTAAATTCTTTTTTGATTCCTTATGCTTCTTCTCCAGCGGTCTCTACCACCTATATATGATGCCTTTGTTTTTGCTTCTGCCGTATTCTCCGCAGAACCACCGGTCGACTTCCTATCGTGAATACCAACCCCCTTCTACCCAACCTTACTTCCTGTTTACAAGGCGCGAAGCCACTTCAAATTACACATTTGGGAGGGAGTTAAGAACATATCCCTATATATGTGCGTGGGGAAATGGAAAGCAAGGCAGCTTTACCTTGGATGGTGAAGTAATATTACTCATAGTACTATGTATACTCATCCATTAATTGGGGCTTGGATCTATAGCTTAAACCTATGCCTTTGCCTCTCCTCTCTTCCCGCAAAAGCAGTAGGGATACCTTCCTACCCCCAGTCGCCCATGACCCCAGAGGCTCCACTCCATCAGCCTCATAAGAGGACCAGGTAGTGCCATCCCCTTCCTGACGTTGTAGGAAGGTAGCTCCGAACGAGCGAGTTGGAAAACAGGGTGGGTTTCCGAGAAGAGTTCGATTGGGTGGGTGGGTTGGTTGGCGTCCTGCCGCTTCGCCTGCCTCTTTATTTATACCTAAAAAAACTTCCTGAACAGACCCACAAATGGGTGGGAAGAACCAAACCACGTCTACGAAATGAGTCATGCAGCTGCTTCAAAGCCGACGTAATGCTCCTTGGTCAAATGAATGACCCCGATATTTTCTTGGCGAATACCACGTCTAATTATCCCGATAATCATATGAAAACCATGAGAGTTAGTTGCTGGGGAAGGAAAGGGTAGAACCATAAAGACTGACCGAGCGAGATAGTGAAAGGTGCTTGAGAATACTCCCTCCATTCTAAAGGTGTCAAAGGAGAATGGAACAAAGGCCCAAAGGACGGACCCTACACCTCCAACTGCAAGACGCTACAGACTGCCTCGCACCAGCAGTAAACACTACTCGACAACACTCACGGCAGGCAATTTGCCGAAGGGCAGGTCTTTAGGTAGTTCTTAAAGAAAAACCCGGACCGAAGCCAATAACTCTAAAATAACACTAGTATGACTTCATACAAAACAAACACTATTTCATAGCCTCTTGTTGGGCCGGGCTGAGGAGCGGAGCCTTTTTTCTTCGTTATATACGTCATATCGGGATCTTCTTTATGAACCTTATTATTGGCATTAGCGTCTTCGGACAACGAAGAAGAGAAGGTTCAGTGCTTCCCATCTTCTAACAACTTAATCACATACCCTTATTAGAAAACCTGGTCTGGTTCAGCGTATACTTCGTTCCTTGGGTGGAGCGGTAGAGCCATGCCACCTTTCATTATGGAATTTCCCCGATCTCGAGGCGTGCTATGGCTGGATAGGATGGAGGATGGGATCAAAGGCTGGTATCGAGCTGCTGGCCCTGGATCAACTGGTTAATCACACGCTGTGCTGATGATACTTCACTTCAGCTGCTCTTGATCCTTAAGCTAGCTGCTCTTACTTCTACAGGAGGTTCTTACTCACACGAAAGCAAGCAGGTCAGTATAAACAGCAGTTGACCCAGAAGCGCATAATAGGCAGCAAGCAGATAATAGATCTCATTCAAATGTTTCAACTCTCGAAAACTGATCTGTTGAAGGGGGAGGGGAGGTTTCAATCGCTACTGGTTCTTGATTTGAAAGCACTAAAAGATCTGATTAATGAGAAGGCAGAATAATAGTTGTTATCCCTGTTCTATCTTTCTTTTATTCCTGGAGTGGAGGAGCTCGAAGACGGGGAACCCACGCACGGAGATTACCAACCAACCGAGCCGGGAGAGGAGGGCGAACCACGCAGCACCCAATATAACATAGAAAATTCAAGGGTGGTATGAATGGGGAAATAACATATATAACCGCCCGAGATAAACCAACCGGTGAAGGTATAAAGAAGATCCCTTCGTTCCAGAAGGGGTAAGGTTCAGTAGTCACCAAGGGGTCTGTAAGCCTGAAACCTTGCTGCGGCATTGTAAGGGTATGACAATCCAAAGGATGACCAGCAGAAGTTTGTCATCGGCGGGAAGAGAGTGAGGTTGTAGGCGGCGTTATAACGACCTACATCTCTAAGGAGATTCGCTTTCATACAAGTGGGATGCCCTAATAATGTCTTAAAAAAGCTGAAGACTCTTCAGAGTAGGTTAAAGGTTTATAGTGATAGTGTCTACCCACTAAGATTACTGTCTGAAGCAGCATCTATATATCCCCTGATGAAGCCAGGAATGCTTTGTAGATATGGCACTCTTGCTATTAACCCTTTACCCTACTACCTTCCTTCTATTTTGAAGTGTTATCACTAAACCCCCCCCTATATTTTCCAACCCATATTGACTGACTTCCCAACTTACTGATGCACCAATCTTACTGCATTGAATGGATGGATTGATAGAAGGGCTTCACATAGAGCTGCACAGGGATACAGCATTAACCAGCGTTACGGTTGTACTATTGCTAATGTTCGGGCCGGGATGAACCCCCGGATACTATTGAGAAATGAAAACAGCATCGCTAGGAAGGTCCGGAGGGTCTTGCGCTTCCGAGTGCAAGGAACGTAGTGCTTGCTTGACGTTAGGAAAGCAAGGACCCGACAGGGGGCTCGACTGATAAGGACCTTTAGGTGCTCGACCATAAGGACCTTTAGGTGCTCGACCATTTTTTGACTTATTTGAGGGGCCAATAAGTAAATTGAATGCGCAAGCAGGCTCGACTGGCCGCCATCACCTTTAGGTGCTCGACTGTTAAGGACCTTTAGGTGCTCGACCATTTTTTGACTTATTTGAGGGGCCAATAAGTAAATTGAAGAGGGAGAGGAGAGGATGCGGAGCACGCTCGACCAGCGCCCACCACCCAATAAGCATCAAGGAAGGCAGGGCTCGACCCACGGGAGAGGAAATGGGTGCCCACTTGCTTTATGTTAGTGCCTGTAACCACTGGTTCTACCAGACTTGATTTGTCCAGCTTCTTCGCAGGCTTTTCCGCAAAAAAAGCCATCGAAACCTTCTAATACCCAAGGAAGGATTGGTCGGTACTGAGTCAACGACGAATAGACCAGCCCAATAAAGGAGAAAGGTTCTCTAGTTCCCTGGGATAACGCTAAACTCTTAGGGGAAATCCAAGAATTCCATTCCGATCAGACCACATCTCGGTCTCGTCACTCTCACTAGCTCCTGAGTCACTAGTCAAACTCTCACTAGCTCCTCGGTTCCCTTAATACTAGTATGAGCTCTCGTTGATCACTCGCCCAAACACCGCTACGTTCCCGTTCCACCCACATACGGCTATAACCTTAACCTCCAAAGCCCGTATCCGTATTTGCTCTCAAGTCCTTTGATGCCCCCCTAATATATGCGGGGATGGGGCCCCTGCTGGAAGAAGGCAGGAGGCGGAGGGACGCAGTCCATAAGGGCCTTCTAGGATAGGAGGAGACAGCTATCGAACCAATAACGCCACGCCTTCCAATGGGAGAAGTCGGAGTGGCCAGAATCAGGCATTTCGATACTAGGCTCAATATCACAGACTGGGTGGGGTGGGTATACAGTAGCCGAACCACAAAATGAGGCTTACTTGGCAGGAATAGTTGTTGGTCAAGATCCCGCTGGATCATGCCTCTAGCATCATTAGAAATTGATCTACGCTAATATTCCGAAGTCGACTTACTTTATTGAAGAAATCGAGCTTTCCCTTCCTGTCGGTCGATCGTTCCCGTAAGCTTGCGTGGATACGCCCGCAAGTGAAAGTCTTATTATGTTATAACGATCGATTACACGGCTCACTAAACCCTGCCATGTTTCCTACCAACGATGCCTATAGCAAGCAGTGGATGGAGTCCTAGGTAGAGCTTGAATTGAGGGACTTTCCTAACGGATTCCCAGTCTGTCGCTTTCAACCCCTTCATTTTGATGCTCCTGACTAAAGAGTATATAAGCCACCCACCATGCTACGAAACCTGTTATCACTACCTTTGCGATTGTATAGGTAGACCTATGATCCGTCACCCAACGGGGAATTAAGTACTTGCCTATATATGTCGCATCCATCATCCCTTGTTGTGAACAACCAATCGTATAAAGAGACACCTACCCAGCCAGAGAGAGGGGAAACCCACACGGATAGAACCTCCCCGAATAGATACATACCCAGAGCGAGGGAGGGGGAAGCACCTACCAAAGAGAGCAGAGACACCTCCCATAGCGCACACATACCTACACTGATAGACTTGGTTCTATTCACCGCTACGCCCACTCCTAACCCATACCCCCAGACCGGACCTAACTGCACTCACAAAAGAAAAGGAATAAACCTAACGTGCACTACAGGGCAGAGAAGAGATCTATAACCACTAATCACCCTACCCTCTGAGGCAATTCCCATTCAGTGGATCATTCAGCAGAGCTGCTTACTATTTAGCCACGCTAGACATAAGGAATCCCTTTAGTCAACGGGCCCCGCTCCTCCCAGGGGTTTAATAAACTGGTCATTTAGACATGCAGAGGCCATCCCACTCATTAGGGAATTACTCCCATTCCACTTCGAAGTCAATTCCATGGGTAGTGGTAGGGTTGGGTAGGACCTGAGGCAGTAAGGAACACTAATACACTTGGGATTCATTACCTTAAACCATACCATATCTAGACCATACCTCTCTCTTAGCTAGGAGGGGAGGGAAGAAGTACCTTAGCTCGCAGGGAATAAGGCCAGCGGAGAAGGACAGGAGTATAGATGGGGCGATTCAGGTGAGATCTAATGTAGATCCTACTTTCTATTCACTCGTGGGATCTGGGCGGTCCGGGGGAGACCAGTTATCCGTGGCTTCTATCTTATCGAGAATCCATACATCTCTTATCGGTGTATGGATGGCTATCTCTCTGAAGTTCAGCCTAAATGTGGAACCACAATATAGCACCTAACAACGCATCTTCACAGACCAAGAAGAGATCACCCTTTTCATTCTAGGGTGCGGAGGGATCGTACCATTCGAGCCTTTCCATGCTTTGTCTGGAGGTCCGGAGGAAGCACCAAAAGCAGGGCAGTTCAAGTAAGAGAGTCAAAGGTAAAAGGTATCAGCAGGCGAGCATAAAGATCAAAGAGAGAAGGCGGGTAGGTTTGGGCTTTCGGTGAACGTCCCAAGAACTTGGTGTGGTGGCTCGAGTAGTCCCAGGTGGGCTTGGTGTTCTAGGCTTATGGTGAATGGTTTGTGTAGCCACTGTATTTTGCGTATGATCCTCAAATTGTGAATCAACGTATATAAAAAAACTCGTTGTATATTCGTTATGGTGGTATGGTTCGTGTAGAACTAACTTACTTGGCGATATGGTTTTTGTAGGTCTGCTTTCGGTAAAACAGTGTCACTCTGGGATGGGTGTGTGCGTGGACGGGTGAACTGGTTTTTCTAGACTAACTGGTCTTTCCAGACTAACTGTGCGATGTTGGGAACATGGTCCTATCAGTTTCAATCACCTCCCTAGGTTTGTTTAGCGTAAGTAAGCAATATCTAAACGGGCAAGCAGCAATCGATCAGCGGGCTCCACTGGTGGGCTTTCGGTGAACTGCAGGTGTGATGGTAACTGTGGACTTTCGTTTCTTTCACTGTGCGCCGTTGGGTGGGGCTATTGGTTCACGGCTGTTGGTAACATGGGTGGACCTGTGCCTTGCCATGTCATGTCATGTTCTTTTCAATCGGCAGTTAGGAAACACTGGGCTTAATGTAAACATGGTCCTAGACCTTCTGGCTATGACCTCCTGGCTATGAGACTGGCTATGATTGGCAATCGGCTATGATCTATTGCTCTGTTGGCTATGTCAGGTGCTTGCACTGCAGCTATGAGACTGGCTATGATTGGCAGCTCTAGTAAATGACACCTCCTTATCGGTACTGGCTTTCAACTATGATCGACGCCTTGAGGCAATGACCTTGTAACAATGAAAAGAGAGTTGCACTGACTGAGTAGAGCTTCCCAAGAATAGACTTCTTTCTTGAGAAGAGTTAATAACAGCAATGACTGACTAGAGCTGCCCTGATCAGCTAGCACTGACTGGCTGAAGACTAATCCCGGTTGGCATAACTAAACCGGTAGGCGAATCCTAATCATTCAACATCGATTGGACTCTCTCAGCTCAACGCTGAATCAACGTAAGTCAAGCATGTCTGATATCGACTGGCTTCCGTCTAAAGGCATCTGTTGGACTTGTTTAGGCTTCTGGTGATAGGCAAAAGGCAACCAGAAAACCTCCATTCCATTTTCTTTGGGAAAGTGTTGGGTGGGAATAGATGAGAATGTCTTGTCCTATAATGCCGATCTGGGGCTGCTAGTGTCTGAGTTCTGCTTTGGTCGATCTGCTTCAACTAGTGCTGGTGAAAGTAATAAAGTGCATGCTCCTTTCTGTTAAGCAACAAATCCATCTGGCCGGCCTATTCAATACTCACTGTTCTTTTAGTTTTGCATTGATGGAAATGAAGATGTATAAGTCTTTTTGGGGGTCTTTACTACGAGGAGAAGGAAGTGTGTCAATTAGTGATGCGTGCTTCCTATGTTTTAGAAACGTAATGACTTACCGAGGTAAACCGTTTCAACCCTTGTCCCCTACCTGGTGGGTGCACACACTTAGTAACTCGTACTTCTCCTTGCCCTCAGAAGCGCAAGCCCCTCCGGGACCTTTAGATACTTCTTTTTAGGTCGGGCAAATGATTTAATTACTTAGCATTCAGAACTTGCTGGGACGAGGCTATTTTTTTCTCTAAAAAGCGAGTTCGGGGCAAAAAAAGGTGTTTTCTTTATCTACATGCATGCATTTGGGAGGTTTTTAGGTTTCGACGGACCTACCAAACCTGGTGCCAGCCCTCTACTTTATGCCTTTTCATATTGGGATCTTCTTGACAACCTCAACTGTGTATATTGCTTTAGATATGTTCTTTCGGCTTGAAAGACCTTATTATTCGCTGTACCGCTGCCTTGACTCCTTACCTCTTTTCACAACCCCAGCAGGGAAGGTTACAGTGCTTCCTTAATTACACCTCCCACCACCCTGATTGGAAGCACTGACTGTTTTCACTTACTCGAATAATGCTAGTTGGACAGCTCGCTAAGGGGCGAAGCGAAATTCCTCCTTTGGAATGTCTTAAGATCAGAGATTTCAAAGGGGTAAGCACTGAGAACATTAGTGCTATTAACTTCAGATGCTACAATGAATGGAAGTGAGTGGGGTAGAATACCCATATTGTCTCAATGTGGGTGGGTTGGTGCGCGCATGCAAACGCTGGATTATTTAAGAACTAACTTTCCCTACCTTCCTCCTTTTGAGAATGCCTACTCTGGGGATGCGCTCTTCAGTCAATCAGAAAGTAGGTGTTACTTTACCCCAACCAATTTCTCTGACCCGAAGCTCTTTTATTCTCACGAACCTGTATCCCAAAGCTATCTTATCAAGCGGCTTTATCACAAAGGGAAAGTTCTCTTATCCCGATGTCTCATCACGCAACCCCTACCAATCAAAATAGATACGTACAGTAACAATACTCATCTGACCATGTCTTCTTATAGCTATTATAGCAGCAACTGACCAGTTAACCAGCAGCCATTGAGGTTACCGCGGGTTCTTCTATTACGTACGCTTATGACAAAAAGTAGGGCAGGGTAACAAATGGGTCTTTACCTTCTTACCTTATGAAGGGAAGGTAGGTTTGACAAAGAATAGGTGATTGAGTCTTTACCTTCTTACACTCTTCTTACACTTACGGCTACTCACCTTGAACGAAAACTGTTAGGTCGGTACCAGCTACTCACCTTTGACGAAAGCAGTTAGGCCAATACTAGCTGTTCATGACAATATTCTCTATTATGTTCCGGTGTCCCCACTCGAATATATCTCTCGCCTAAGCTTACCTTACCTTAACCTAACCTGATCAGAGCCTGCCTGACCTAAGTCTGTCTTCAAAGGTCCTGCCCTCCCTCACCTAAATGTCTGCCTTAGAGTCTTCCTTACCAGAGTAGTCCGCCCTACTTGGTCTCGCCCTAAGGTCCTCTGCCTTACGGGTTCTTCCAACCTAATCTACTCGGTATAGATTATCACGAAGTCAGTTCATTAATAATTCAGAAAGAGATATTCCTCACCTCGACTATGAAACATGTTGGTGACAGAAAGGTCAACGTCATCCCTTCAAATGAGGATTGGTGAAAGTCTACGTGATCACTCAAAACCTGTGAAGCAACTAAATATCCATTAAGTAAGGCTTTTTCCTCAATCCATTAAGCCTTTGTAAAGGGTCCCTCTATCTGGCGACTAGTGTCGTAGGTGGGTGCAACCAGGTCTTACCTTATCTTATGCCTTACACTATGCTCACAAATGTTCGCACTCAAGTGAATAAAGACTGAACAAGGAAGCTTAAGCAAATGTTCAAAACCGTATCGTCCTTACCTACTGCTTGCTTCATTTCATTCCATCCTTGGACAGCTACATGCTGGAAATACACTAGCTCCAGATGGTCGCTTCCCAATATCTTGTGTAACGCTTAATCTCTGCAAGGGCCACCTTTCTATTTATTCTACATGCCCAGCGGGTTCTTTCTCGCTGAGTCAGCGCCGAACTTACTATTCCAACGATTATGCACATTTATATATGCTATTTGCTATGCTTGCTCTAGCTGAGGAGAGTTATCCCCCCGATCTATATGATACCCCCAATTGTCAACGTTTGCCCCGGACAGGAATGGACCCCCTTCCGCCACCCAAGAGCCAATCTGAAAAGAGGTTACCGATTACACAATGTTCTTCCAACAATTCCGCGATGTCTTTGCTTGGACATACTCCAAGATGCCAAGATTAGACCCCTCTATTGTCGAACATCATATCGACACATGGCCTGATGCCTCTCTAGTAATACAGAAGCAATTACCTTTACACCCCTCTAAAGCCCCAACTATCAAAGCTGAAATTGATAAACTCCGCCAAGCTAGGTTTATATATCCCATCACATACACATCATGGGTATCTAACCCGGTCCCTGTTAACAAAAAGCATGGTACCATTCGGGTATGCACCGACTTCAAGGATCTCAACCAAGCATGTCTCAAAGACAACTTCCCTACTCCTTTCATCGATCAAGTTGTCGATGCTTGCGTCGGTCATGAAGTCATGTCTTTCATGGATGGGTTTTCCGGTTATCATAAGATCTGAATCCGCCAACGGGACCAATATAAAACTGCCTTCATGACACCATGGGGCACCTTTGCCTACCGTGTGATGCCATTCGGTTTGAAAAATGTGGTCACTACCTTCCAGCGTGCTATGTCCTATGTGTTCCACAATCTGACTAGGATCATCCTGACCTACCTTGACGACCTCACGGCCAAGTCCCAAAAATGCACAGACCATTGACAAGATCTCTGCACCATCTTTTTACGCTGTTGGAAAGACAATATCTGCTTGAATCCACTCAAGTGCGTCTTCTGCATCACGGCTAGGTGCCTACTTGGATTCATCATCTCTTAGAAGGGGATCACCGTCGATCCACTTAAAGTGAAAGCCATCCTCGAGCTGCCCCCTCCTATGAACCGGCGCCAGCTGCAAAGCATCCCCAAGGGAAAGCCAACTTTCTCTATCGGTTCATCCAAGATTACGCTACTGAAGCACACGGGTTATTACTTCTTTTACGGAAGGACATTATCTTCCAATGGGATGATCAAGCGCAACAGTCTTTCGATACACTTAAGAAAGTGTTTACATCCACCCCCCTCATCTCCCTACCCAACTTCAACCGTGACTTAATCCTATATATTTCAGCATCCATTTATGTCGTTGCAGACATGTTAGTCCAATAGGGAGAAGATCACCAAGAGCACATAATTTATGACATTAGTAAGACCTTGACAGGACCACCAATGAATTACAGCCATGACGAGAAGTTGGCCTTGGCTTAGACTGTCAGTCCAGAAACTTTGATACTACATTTTGCTTTGCAAAACCACATGAATGGAAAACTCAAACCCGATGCAGTACATACTAGGCCGACGACTTATCAACGGTAAGTTCGCACGATGGGTCATGATCCTCTAGGAATTCGATCTTGAGTTTGTAACCCCCAAAAGCAAGAAGGCCATGGATCTCACCGAGCTCATCACAGACCTTCCCACTGATCGAGCTAGCCCCCCCACTTAATGATCAATTCCCAGACAAATATCTCTTCATTTTCACTGCTAAAGACCCATGGCACAGAGACATCCTTACCTATCTTCGGACACAGAAGTTGGCTAATAAAGATTCATATGATAGAAATCTTTTCACTTTGTAAAAGGAAAGAGAAAGGGAATAAGGTAGCACTTATCTTCCTTGCCCTCAGAAGCGCAAGCCCTCCGGACCTTCGAATGAATGACTGGTCTTTCTTTGGGGGGTTTATATATTGCTCAAGGCTGCCTCTAGCTAGGAAATCACTCTCATTATATATGTCATTACGATCTGAATCTCTATTTTATGAAGCCGCAACTACCACATGCTCATATATAACTAACTACCACCATGCCCAGGTACGTTAGTGACTCGACTGATAAGGATGCGCAAGCAGGCTCGACTGTTAAGGCCGCCATCGACGAAGTCACTCACTCATTCCGATGCCCCCCCACCCAATAAGTCAATTGAAGGTGCGAAGCCGCTTGTCCCTCCGGGGGCAAGGTTTACCCGCTTGTCTGCTCATTTCTCATAGGCGAGGAAGAGGGGGCAGGCCAGAGGAAAGGAGGGAGAGGCGGGAGAAGGAGAGCTCAGTTACCGTGTTAAGCAAGGAGCTGAACCCTTCTCTTACTGCCTTCACCCTAGAACGATGGAGGAGTCCCTGACCAACCCAGTCATTCAGCCTTAAAAGGAGAGGAGGAATATCAGTAGGGTACGGCACTATGAATATCCCTTACCTTACTTTGGTTTACTCACTCTTTACCCACCTCCAAGAACTATACCTGTAGCCTTCACTTGATGAATGAATGCACTTAGTGAGTCGGGACTGCTATGAACCCTAACCATATGAATAGTGAGTGACTCCGTCCCTTTACTTCACTTACTGCCTTGCCCTATGAATTTGGGTACCACCTATTACCCTATTGGGGTCCGGCCGAGCCTATTATACTCTTCTTCAATTAAGAGCCTACTGCAAGGAATGACTAGACCTACCCACCTATAGATAGAACTAGACCCGTGAGCCCTATACCACGTAGCCCTCCACTTACTGAATGAAGCGCTTAGGAGGTACAACTATTCCCCCCTCTTATAAGGACCGGATATGGGATGGCAGGCACTATTCTGAATCACCTTATTCTTAGAGCTATTCGCTGCGCACCGAACCTTGAGTTGAATATGCCACGGGAACTTTGACTCGGAACTTGATTATTGCTATGATTCAGACCCCGCCTTCTATTTAGGAGTCGATTCTTTAGACAGACCCATACCTCATCTTCAGTGGAATATTCTTGGCTCCGCTCCTTCTCTTTTGTTATATCTTCGCCTCTTCGATCCTCCACCTCACCTTTTTTCAAATATCCAGGACTCTTCTTTATAACCTTACTTCCCTTTGTGCCAGGTCATTTAGCTTAGTGGGTGGATTCAGGTATCTTACTTATAACAAAGCCGAACCGGTTTAGATCGGATCGGATTAGCCTTTAGATATGTGATTTCTTCATACTACTGGATGAAGGCAGGCGCCCAGGCCCCAGACAAAGGAAGGAAATTAGCAAATGAATTTAGTTATCGATCGCAGTGCCCCTCGGGAAAGTGACCTTACCTTTAAAGGCAATTTGTATTCGTTCCATGGCCCACTCACGAGGTATAGAAACAGCGATTTGTTGGGGGGGGGGTATGACTCTGTATCCTCCGCTCGTTGCTATACGCCCTTGCCCACCCAAACTAGTTAGTCCTGCCTGCCCCGAGTGAAAGGAAGGGTCCGAAGGAAGCTGCCCTTTGCTCCCATTCCACGCTCAACCGTCATATTCGCTAACCACCTGAACCACCCCCCTTTATTTGTGAACTGCGGCTCCTTCCGCACCTGGGAGGTTACGGAAGCTTGGGCCACCAATACCGCAGCTACCTTACCATCATTTGCCCGCACTTAGAACATAGGATAGAGGGTACCAATTTCCCTATACTCCCGGGCTTCGTCCACGTAGTAGTAATTGGTTACTGGACCGAGTAGAGTCGAGGAATATGCGGGGAATCATAGACCCACACCCATGGGAGGGAATAGAACCACCTATAACTCCGGCCCACTTTATTGGTTTCTTTCGCCGATAGACGGAGACTAGAATAGAACCCACCACTATAACTATATTGATGAGCCTTATTAAGACCTCTGGGAATTGACCTATCAATCCCTTAAACCCTTCTCCTAACTCGACGTTCACTAGGAAAGTTGGATAGAATGTGCTTCCGCTCCCGAACTAAGAATGGAGGGATATAAACATGTTGAATACTTGGAATTTAGCCTTAACCAATAGACGGGTGGAAGGATAGTTGCTTACCCAATTCTCTCTATTGAGAGGAAGACCGCCTCGAGGCAGAGGAGAGAAAGCGGTAGTTGCGACATCCTGATAAGTTCTTTCGAGAACCGCCTACTTTTACTCCCTACCCATCTTACCGATAATTCCATACCCATTTCATTAGGAAGTTCCAAGCTATTTTCCCACATCTTTTGGGTTTTTTGGGGGGGGGACTATCGCACGGCTATCGAATGCTAGCTCTATCCAATACATTCAGGCTTGAATCACTTACCACTCCTTTATGCTACTCCTTCCTCGAACAAGTCGCCTGAACCGAATCAACATGGATTCCACCATAGAAGAGAGATAAGGGGATATACTTAGATACTTAGGGCTTAGCCGACAGACGAGATACAATGGTGGGGAGCAAAAAGCGTCATATACTGGTAAATGAATATGCCTATGTCGGCCAAGGTAGCGCATAAGACGGGTTACCGATCCCACTATTAATGAGTCATTTCGACAACCCTACTTCCTTACTTATTCACGCTAAGCTCCGATCGCACTATGAATCCATAATTCACCGGCACTAGAGGTTCATAGAGGGATATGGATACCCAACTGCACCTACCTACGAAGGCCCTCATCAGTCACTCCAATCAGCAGCCCAAAAGGTAGAACATCTCAACTACGGATCTCGTAACTAGGGATCAAGTCAGCTGAGCTCCACTGAAAGACCTACCTAACCATGAAACTCCAGCTAAGAATCCCCATGGCCCTAGCCCTAGATACAGGCACTAGGAACCAATAGGCTGTAGATGCAAGTCTCCATCCATATCTCTAGGGATGCAGTCTTCAGGCACACCGCCCCACAGGGGGGGGGGGACGAACAGCGACAGTCGAACGACTAAGCAGGCCCATGAAAGTGAAACTTGGCCCCTTGATCCTGAACTTATGAGCCCCGGAATTTGACTTATTGATTAGATTTTTGATTATTTCTTGACTTTCAACCTCTTGGCTTGAAAATGAACTCGATTTGAAGGTCCGGAGGGCTTGCGCTTCTGAGGGCAAGGATTGCATGCTCTGGAGGGAGGGCTCATAGCTCCCCCGATGGTGCGGCTACGGTCAGACCTTCGCCTGCTCCGGGACATGCCCGACGTGAACTTTCTAGTGGTTGGTGGTTGATTTCTTTTCGGACATTGCCCCTCCGATTTTGGTTACCGATTACAGCTTTTCGATGGATGCATTTGCTCGAGTTTGAGATGGCTCACTTGCTTGATTGAGAATCCGCCACTTGACTGACTTGGTCATTAAGCGGTGTCCACCAGTTTGTAAAACACAAGAATTTGATCAAAGGTGGTGGGTGGCGGAGGAACCAATGGGTAGGTCTGGGTTCCTGCCTTTGTGTGTTTTACTAAATGCTAGCTACTCCACTTCTCTACTTACCAACCGCTTGTGACTTACCGATCGGTACCTCCTTCCTTCTGACTGCAGCTACTTCTATACTGACCAACGGCTCGGTACCCATTCACAAGGTAGCGGACTCTCTTTGGCTGGATCGAATCCCTTCCCGTTCATTGCCCTTCCAACGGAACGGAAGAAACTTATCTCAGCGAAGGTCAGTAGGTGCTAATCTGAATGCATATATTATATATGTCATTACGCATTCGTTCTTTCCCGCAAATTGCTAGCTAGAGGGAAGGTCATCCAGCATTGGTACCCGAAAGGATACGGCCCCCACTCGATTGATTATGTTTGCTCGCATCTCTCTCGGGCTGCCCACAACAAGATAGAAACCTCCCCTATATGGAGGCGGCCCCTACCACACAGATGGACCCGCATCTGACAAAGGATGCGCAAGCAGGCTCGACTGTTAAGGACCTTTAGGTGCTCGACCATAAGGTCCGGTAGGGGCTCGACTGGCCGCCATCGATTTCTCGCTCGACCATAAGGTCCGGTAGGGGCTCGACTGGCCGCCATCGATTTCTCGCTCGACCAAAAGGGCCCTATATTCTTTAGGGGCGGAGCCACTCACTATTCCGATGGTGAGGGGTCACTCACTATTCATATGGTGAGGGATTTCTCGCTCGACCAAAAGGGACGGAGTCACTCACTATTCATATGGTGAGGGATTTCTCGCTCGACTGTTAAGGCCGCCATCGCCGCCATCGCCGCCATC
>Ga0181464_1000076_pt1 | contig 27576 bp, 18 predicted proteins | sample InSIn2gowninarea_FD_119074 | JGI IMG/M metagenome (GOLD analysis project Ga0181464, IMG submission 119074) | Clean room microbial communities from NASA Spacecraft Assembly Facility at Jet Propulsion Laboratory, Pasadena, California, USA -... ...
AGATAGCATAAAAATTCCGTAGTCTTTCACACCTTCTACTAGGAAACGAAAACGCTCTTCACTACGTTGTAATAATTGATTGGTTTCAACTAGCTGTAATATGTTAAGGCGTAACTGGAGTTGAGCGCCTACCTGCTGACTTAAGGTTTGTAATGCTTCTAGTTGTTGTGGTTGAAGTTGGCGAGGTACTCTATCAAGTAGGCAAAGTGTTCCCAGGGCGTAGCCAGTGTTTGTTACTACTGGAACTCCAGCATAGAATCGAATGTTTGGCTGAGAGGTTACTAAGGAATTAGTAGCAAATCTCTCATCTAGTAAGGTATCTGGGATGATTAATGGTTCTGATGGTTGCAAAATAGCATGAGAGCAAAATGCCCAATCTCGGTCAATTTCTGTTACGGCTATACCAAATTTTGATTTCATCCATATCCGCTTAGTATCCACTAAGCTGAACAAAGCAATGGGCGCATTACCAATGTATGCTGCTAGTGCCGTTAGCTTGTCAAATTCTGGTTCACTGAAAGTATCAAGAATTTTATAGCTATGAAGTGCTTTCAACCTGTTTGATTCAGTAGATGGTAATGGGGAAAGCTTCATTGATAATAAGTTATAGTATTATTTATTTTCTTTAGTCTAGCTTTGAACGCTGATTTTTAAGCGCAGTAAAAATTCGGAAGATAACTAAGTTTTGTGTAAAGAAATTGTATTGCTAGTTAAGAGGAAATAGTAGCTGATTAGTATACAATTATCGAATTAGTAGCGACAGTATACTTGGTTACAGTTATGTTAATAACTTTCGCTATCTATTTGTTAATTCCCCTATTATATTCAATATTAAATAAATAGTAGGTGATCGTGGTTCTAATTGTTTAAATAATAATCCGTATAAATACGCTTGAAAATCTCTGTTCAAGTGTAGGTTTATTCAATTTTACAAATTGGAGATAGACAAAATTCTAAATTCCTAAAAACTTTGGATTATTTATTTCGGATGAGCTTCGATTTAAGCGGACAACCCAGCCTGTCGCCCACTATACGCTTGACCACGCGCGAACTCTTGCCGCGCTACCTTGGCAATACTACCCAGCCGCTCTTGCAGTTGAGGCGATTGTAAGCCCTTGGCAAGACCCCGCATTTCAACTGTTTGCGGTGATTTATCCCACAACGAGTAAGCCCTTTCAATTTTGTTCCATTGACCTAATTGGTTTTGTCTCTGTTGCAAATGAGAAGTCGCATTCTCCAGCTTGTTCGCCGTTTGCTCAACTTGGGCAACAGCTAAGTCGTACTTACCATTCCAACTACGAAAGGGACTTTTTTGCATAGATTCAACGGTGGCTAACTGCTCGGCTTGTTGGCTTCCTAAAGCGTTGATATAATCTGTGATTTGCTTAACCTCAGACTCAACTTTTTGTCGGTCAGCAAGAGGTGGGGGGCTTGGCGGGGGAGAGTTTAAGTAGTTGGTTATACTTTGGTTGAGGGCAAGCAAATCTCTGTCCGTTAAATTGCCTAATTGCTCAACGACCATTAATTGCTTGTAGTATGCTTGAAAATCTGTTTTCATGACTTCAATAGCCCTGTCTGTCAATGGTTCTCCCTGTTTGAAATTATTTCCAGTTTGAGAAATTCGGTCAAGATGCTTTTGGGATTTGCCTAATTCTCTTGCGGCTTTATACCAATCCCGCAGCGTATTAAGCGATGGGCTAGTTGATTGGATCTTAGCAAGCATTTCATCAGTCCGCCTGTCAACGCGCTCTACTACTTGCTGAAAAATCAGCATGGGGTCTACTGTCTCTGCTGCACTTGTAGCAGGCTCTACAGAAGGCACAGAGGAAATAACGCTTTCGCCCTTCGGTTGTTTATCTATCAGTGGCGCTTCAACGAAGCTAGTTACAGCAGCTTCTTTGACGCTTGGTACAGATTCTTTTACTTGACTTGCGCTTCTTGTTGGCTCTTTTCCTACTTTGGCTGTGTTTTGAGGTGCGCTCTTAAGTTCGGCAGGAGTAGAACGACTTAACCCAATATCAAACAAGCTCAACTGTACTCCAGGAGGTTCGGCTTGCGTTGCTTGATTGCCAATAGAAGACTTACCTACTGATGATTTAGGTCTAGCGCGTTCAGTTGCTACTGCCTGCTCTGGTGGCAAAGATGGCTCTACAGCTTTTTGTGCTGAGAGATTACTAGCTGAGGTAGTAACGGCGGATGCTTCTTCTTCGGGCTGCTTGTTAGAAGTAGTAACGGCGGCTACTTGCTCTGACTGTTGAGGCGCTTCTATTTGCTGTAGATTCGCTATCCCTATTGGGGTTTGTTCAAGCCCTGGTGCTATAGGCTCTAGATTTTCTGCCGCGACTGTTGCTTGCTTCTGTGCCAGTGCTGACTGCTGTTTGGTTTGAAAGGCTGATAGCGCAGCTTTGCCAAAACCCTGCTCTATCAAGTTGCGAGAGAATATTTGACCGAAAGAGCGGTCGCCATTAGTGCGATACTCCCCGCCTGTTAATGGATTTTGACTAGCTGTTTGGGTTAGAGTTAATTGTCCTTGGGCAGAGACGTTAAAAACCATCTCCGCATCCATAAACAAATCCCCATAGTTATCAGTAAGGTAATGGGTTAAGTACAATTCTTTTCCATGACGCTCAATAGTTAAAGGCGTGAATGGTTGATTTTCAACCTTGAGATAAAAGTCATCTCCCTTGAGAACTTCTGTAGCTAATCCTGCCTGGTGCAGTAGAAGAGCAATATTTGTCTCCGCTCCTCCACGCTGAATCTTTGGCTCAAGTATTTGCAAGTCTGGCGAAACACTGTTTGCAACTTCGGGTGTAGAAGCTGATGCGTCTGGCGCTGACAGCGTAGGTGCGGAGGGAGCTATCACACTTGAACTGTCTACAGTAAGGTCGCCTTCAACCACAGGAATTGTTACTTTTGTAGCTGCAATCTTAGTCTCAGTTGGGGTTGTGGTACTTACATTAGTAGCGCCCAGATCGCTTGCTGTCTCTGGTTCTTCTAAACCTGGCTGTACAGAAAAGCCTCTCACGCTTTGAGGAGTGCGAGTAACAGGTATCCGTTCGACATCAGGATTAATCTCATTGCACGGCTCCCAGGACGGTAATACCTGCCCTATTATTTCTCGCGCTACATCCTTATGAGTAGCAGCACCCAAGCCCCATTTAGACCCAAGGTAAGCTAAGACCTCATCCGTTTTCTCTACGCCGACGGTAACAGTCATCACTCCTTGGGATTTTGTCTTATTTCCTTCCCTGACTGACTCGGTTTTGCTGGTGAAGTCCCCAGTTAGTTGCAATAATCCTTCGTTCTTGAAATATATCCCACCCTCAGCAGTGGCTTTGGAAGTTTTGATAATTATGCCGCCAATATTACTCGGTTTAATATCAGCAATAACTGTTAAATTTTCATCTTCAGTTTTGACTAGCCCCACTTTTTGAGTCTTGTCAAAAAACTGCTTTATTTGCTCGACACTTTTGAGCATGACAGGCTTAATATTCATATCTATTGCTGGGTCAAAACCGCGCCGCAATAGATAAACCGGATGAACTTGCCCCTGGTGGTCGCTAACTTGGGCAAACTTACCCGTTAGTTCGGTAGCCAAAACCTGTCCCGTCACCAAATAACGCTTTTCTTTCGACTCACTCTGCCTTTGGTCAAAGAGGTCATAAATAGAAACTTCTTGGTTGAGGTTGGCAAAACTAGCCGCCGATTCAACTGGTTCTAAAGTTTGACCACCGCCCTTTGATAAATTCTTTAATCCGATGGACAGACTTCGCACTCCATCAACAACTAATAGCTTTACCTTCCAATTAATCGGCGCAGCAGGGTTATTTGCCTTACTTTTTTGTTCTACCGCCGACACTACCCCGTACAGGTAGTTTTTAGTTTTATTGTCCATCAGGCGGACAGGTTGCCCTACCGGAAACTGTTGCAGCAATGCGCTAGTCTCAGCTAACGATTCCTTGATACTTCGCTGCTCTTTATCCTGCTGAAAACTCTTGGCATTTAGGTCAAGTTTTGCTTTACTAAGTTGGGTCTGCAACTTATCAATCTTTGGCGCAAGCTGCTCGTCCTGGGTGTTGAGGAGAGCAGATAAATCCACGTTAGAGGCAGACACTGCCTCTTTAAGTTGCTGCTGGATGCTGCTTTGCGCCTCTGTAGCCGCACTTAATCTTTGCTGGAATTTCTCTACTTTTTCTGCTGCTGTAACTATTCCAACTTCGCACTGAGCCTTTTGACTCGCTAAATATTCCCCCACGCTGCCGCTTAACTGTTCTACCAGTTGGGTGGCTACTTCCTCACCTTTTTCCCGCACGTCGAATAATGCGCCATCGCTCTTATCCGCAACAGGCTCAAAGCCCAACTCCCGACGAACAGCATTAATAACTTGCTCGGTGGTATTCGGTTTAGCTCCGGTCTTTGCCTTTACTTCAACTAAATAAGCGGGTTTAGTGAAAGGGCTATCAACCTCAGCATTCCCTGGACTGAGGACTAAACGCGATACTGGTTCTGCTTGGAGGTCTAGTTTTTGTGCTTCTAGTTCGTTTTCTCCCAAAGCAATTTTTTGAGCCAGTAATTCCTTATAGTCTGAGGTCAAAGTCTCGTAAAGCCACGCCTGCCTAGCAAGAGATGGGTAAGGCTGCTCCTCTGTGGGGGGAGCGTCGCTGGTGAGCATCACTGCCCGTCCCGTCACTTTTTGGATTGCTTTAGGGCCAGTCAATCCATCTTTGCCATTAAGCGGAAAATCTAAATCCTCATGGAGGTCTGGGTTTTGCTCCATTAAATTTTGCGCCACTTCATTTCCGTAGTCGTTGATGAAGTCGGGCATTTCCACCGAACCGAAGCTGGAGGAACTATTGCCCGTCGTATTAGCTTTAAGATGGCTCATCTTCTTCATTAAAATCGCCACTGCTCTTTCTTCGGTAGGTAAGTCTTGACCTACTACTAGCTTAAATACTGGCAATCCAAAAGTCCCCGGATACTGCCCCCACATGGGTTGTCCCTGCTCATCTAGTTTGTCTGGAGGGTGAAGTGCTGGGTTAACTTGTCCGCTTCTATGACTCCGCCCGATGGACTGCTCTACTTGGTTTACGTCCAGGTGTGGCTGGACGATATACATTACTCGCTGTCTCTGGTCAGCTACAGTCCGAGAGGCATGAAGAGAGTAACCAGTAGTGGAATTAGTTATCACCGCGTCCACCCTACCGTTTTGAAAATCGTCCATCACTTGCTTCTTTTGAGCCGTGCCGCGTTCTCTGGTTTGGTAAGTAACTACTCCCGCCGCTAGTTCAGTAGCAGAGCCGTATTTGAGAATGTGAGTACGTCCGGTTATTTCCCCGATAGAATGCCCAGCGTCAACAATTTTCTGCTTGATGTAATCAATAGGGGAAATAGGCAGCTTGCTCCAGTCGGCGGAAGCGATCGCCAATTCTGCCCTGTTAAAAGCGGCAACTCCTTCTAGTCCCAATTCTGTATCGGTTAAGCGATGAGTGCGAGTTACTTGTTTTCCCGTTAGCTCGTCTAAGTACGGCTCGGTAATTTTAATTGACCTTGCCTTTTCCAAGTAGCGCGTAAATAATTGTCCGGCATTAATCGTAATATCATCGCCAACTCTAATTGGCTGCATGGGACTATCGGGGAACTCGGCGTTGTGGAGGGCGGCTAGTTCGTTATGGCTATCCACGAAATCTCTAACCGTTGACTCCATTGTGTTGAACAACATCAGTATGGGCTTGCGTCCCTGCTGGATGTCGGCGATCGCTGCATTTGCTGTTGACTCGGCTTTTAATCCCAAGGCTGTTACTGCCGTTAGGTTATGGAGAACGCTCGTAAAAATTGTACTGCTTGCTCCCGCATCCCCTAACGCGGGATTATGTTTTCGTGCCGCTTCCCCCGCGTCAGCATAGTCGCCGCTAATTTCAGAAACTACTTTTTCTTTAATGTAGTCAAAACGCCAAATTAAGTTGAGAATTTTTGAGTTGGTTTCTGCCGTTTGTAAGTCAACGGGGTATTTGGCAACGCCAAACCCCACCCCCTCATAGGATTTTTCACAACGGACACAGCCCCCCGATTCTGCCCACATCGAAAATACTTGCTGCTGTAATGGTACGCCCCCTGTTTTGAGGTGGTCGGCAAACTTATCTCGGTCAGTAGCTGCTAGTTTGAGGTCAGTGGTTTCGTAAAATAGTCGCGCGGCAACGATGGGGTCTTTGATGGCGGTGGCACTGGAGGCTACAAATCCTTTGGTTTCTTTGACTAACGATTGGAAGAATTCGGTACAGGAAGAAACTTGAGCCTTTTTTCTATCAACTTGACTATCTCCGGCGGGTCCTCCAGCTTTATGGCTCTCGTCCAGAATCAGGAAGGTTTGGGGAGCTAGGGCTTGTAATAGTTCTCGTCGCTCTACACTAGCGGGACCTGTTAGTTGTCCGTAAGTCGTGAACACGCAGTCGTATTGACCAATATTACCAGCTTGAGTGTATTGTCTAAGTCTTTCTAATTGATTTTTAGGAGTGCTAATTTCTCCTATTTGCCTACCATCGTTTGACCTTAGAGTTAATTTATATTCGTTATTTGTAATTAAAGGATTAAATTCATTTCCTGTATCTACCGCATCTCGTGAGAGAATATCACCGTAGAGTACAGGATCGACAGTCACAATAGTAGGAATTAGCCCTCTCTGCCCTGCATATCGCGCTAAACCACAAATAATCCGAGTTTTTCCAATCCCTGTATCATGACCTATTAAAGTAGCTTTATCTTCAAACTCGTGATTGTAAATAGATAAAGCTAGTGAATCAATTTGTTCGGCAGCATAATGGTTAAATAATTCTTCAATGGACGATTCATTTAATCTGTCGCGGACATATTCGTCAATAGTCAATCCTGTTGTTGCTTCTATTTTATTAAAGACACTATCCAATCCTTTAAGTGAAGACGCAGGAGCTAGAGTTGATAAAGAAAATGCTTTACTTCTTGGTTTATAAGCAACTTGATTTTCTATTTGTTCTTGAATTAAGCTCGAATCAACAACAGAAGCCTGTATTATTTCCGCCATATCACTCAATCCTGAAAGTAGTGTGGGTTTGCTTCCATGTTCATGTGTGCTAACCAGTCTATTAAGTTCATATTCTCCAAATAATTCAGTCCTGTCTCCAATGTTGGGTGAGGAGTTACTGGAAACTGTTGCTCCTCCAGTGCTGCGTCCTGCAACTCCTGATAGTTCATCACTAGGTACGAAGCCATTTGATGAGGACTCTCTCGGCGACTGCGATCTTCCAAGTACATCGGTAGGTACTGATTGATTTCCTGGGCTATCCGCCATTGAGCTTCTAGTTCCTCCTGGGGTTCGTAACTTATCAGCCAATCTGAGATCGCTCCCTCGATTAGCCACTCCACTCGCCGCGTCAGCAGTAAAAGATATTCCTCTTTGCTCTCTATCTGGCTCAATGGTTCTGGAAGTACCACTGTCGTCCACAGTAAGGGTGGTGAATCCTCCGCCAAGTTCGATTCTCTTGGTGTCCACCGACGACCTGGCATAAATTCCTTGTAAGGCAACTCCATTATTTTTTTGCGGTTGTACACTTTGCCTGCTTGCATAAATTAAAACCTCCTTCAGGTCTTCATAACTTTCATAAATACGTGGTGGTTGTACGCCAGGTAACTTAAGCTCTGTTTCCCCTCTCCCCTCTATTACAATCACATCGATGGGAAAAGTTGTCCCCTGTTTGCGATATAAACTCCCATCTAGGGAAAAGTGATCTGTAACCTTGTAACCTGCGTCTTTGTACAGCCAACGATAAAATCCCCTAGTTAATTGGGTGTTGTATCGCTCGGTGCGCGATGTTTCATTACCCATCTTGCCGCCTAAGATGAGAACGGCTCTGCCATCGGCTTTCATCAAGTCCATTGCCGAAAGTGCGATCGCATGATCTAACTGGCTGGTTGTTAGCCGTCCGCGCTGAAACCTCCGAGTTTGTCCTTGGGCATCCTTGACTGAACCAAAGGGCGGATTAGTGATAATTCTATCTACAGCTTCAATAGAGGGCAAAAAGTTACTGGCATCCTGCTCGGTAACAGTAAATCCTTGCGCCCTCAATGCCGCCGCGCGATCGCTATTTAATTCATTGACTACAGATAACTGGGGATTGGCAAGCAACAGCAGCGCCCCGTTGCCTGCGGTCGGTTCGTAAACTGTTGTCTCTCCATCAATTTGGGCTAACTTTGCTGCGAGGAAGGCAATAGGAACGGGGGTACTGTAGGCTTGCTGGAGAATGCTCGTGCTGGTACGAGTGTTTAGCGCTGGCTGGCGATCGTACAAATCCAAGCATTGCTCCCAAGTTTCGATGGGGTCATTAGAGCGCTGCACTAATTGCCGCGCCGCTAGAATTAAGCCCTGCTCTACAGCTTCATCTACGATTTTTGCCACAGGTGTCCCTGGCTCAATTGTTTGGTTTAACACCCATTGAGCCAGCTTCCTCGCGCTTGTAATTGAGACAAAATTATCGCCGTTGGTAAATCCGTTGGCGAAAGCTGTAACTAATTGCTGGTGCAAAAATACCACCTCAAACAAATTAAGTTGGCTTTGGGCTGAACTACTTAGGCAGACGGTTGACTAGAACTTCGGAAGTAGCGTTGGAAATAGCGTAGACTACTTCTCCGTCCCACCGCATTTCCATTAAATTCGGTTTGTAACCGGGGAGAAATAAGATTTTATGACATTCCTTACCGTCTTCTATCCGTAGCACTTCAACGCCGTCAAAAAACATTTGGACGGTTCGCGGTTGGCTATTCACGAGTTGTTTTGGTAATGGTTAGGCGATTGCCTACGGCAGTGCTGGAAGCAATCGCAATTTATAGTTTGCGTTAGGTGGATTTTTGCACTATTCAAAAAGTTAAGTCAATTGAGCTTAACCTTTCGCAACAATACTCATGACCCAGTAATGTTCTCTAATCTGGTGATGCTGGAGCGAATATTTCCTGCGGACTTGCGGCTATTAAGTCTTCTTCGGGCTTCTTTAGTTACTTGGCGCATTAGCGTATCTTTACTAGCACAAGTTAAATACAAAGCCTCTAGCAAAGTTTCAATAGTTATTTTTTCTTGCCTGCAAAAAGCTTCAATTTCATTTTTAACCTCAGCTTCTAGCCGTACAGGAACGCGGCTTGCTATCTCAGGAAATTGTGACAACTTGAGTCGTAGCTGCTCTAAGTCAGAAGTAGGCTTAAGATTAGATTTATCGCTTGCCTCGGCGCGATTATCTTCAACGATGCCTGGAGAGCGATCGCCTTTGGTACTGCGCTCCCTATAATCGCTTTGAGTCACTTCTTCAATTTCCACAACAGGAGATAACGCTTGCTCTTGAAATATATCTTGTCGCTCAGGGACAGCTTTGGGAGCGGTTCTATTTCTAATTTCATCAAGAATACTCATCGATTCTCCTGCCTTTGAGGAATTAATTTCGCATACTGCTTGGGTAATGTGAGAGCTAATTTTTCAGCAATGACTTCAATGCAGTGTTCAAGCCCAGGCTGACCTAAATCAGTAGGGCTAATTCTAAGATTGATCGCATTTTTAAAAACATCACTCTCTAGAATATGGGGCAGCATCAAATCGGAGCCAACTAATTGCTCCATCGTGTCAATACTGCTTCTAGTTGCTTTTGTGGGATTAGAGCCTACCCATCTTGCCCTAAAAGGAACTACCCCAAGTAGAGAACTTGTTTGGAGGGTACTTTGAAATTCTCTAACTAAGCTCAAAGTTCTAATCAAAGACTGTACTCCTTTAACATTGGCTTCGGCTGGAATTATCCATTTATCTCCAGCACCGAGAGAAGTTTGTGCTAAATGCGATCGCTCTGGTGGTGGATCTACAATCACAACCCCAAAATTATTAATGATTGAAGCTATACGATTTCTCAGTAAAAACAAACTCAACCCACTAGAAGCCAGTTTGTAATTAGCATTTTCTAATCCATCATCGGAAGGAATCAAAAACAAATTAGCATTGCTAACTCTGATGCGAAGCCCTGCGTGCGCGCTTGCGCTATCGCTTTCTACATCTGGCACTGGCATAATCGTGTCTAAAATTGGAGTCTGGTCTTCGTTTTGAGTAATTACTTCTAGTAAGGTTGGCGTGTGTTTTTTAACTAGGACTCCAAGAAAGCTCGTCAGGCTTGATTGCGGATCGGCATCAATAAACAAAACGGGAATTCCTAATCTACCCAGGTATCTACCTAACATCAAAGCAACAGTGCTTTTCCCCTGACCCCCAGCCAAACCAAGAGTTACAACTGTTGGCGTTGTCATTGTAGCCATAAACCATTTTTATAAGAGTAAAAAGCGCAAGTTGACAATTATACTAATGCACTTTAGCAGTAATGTCTATAGGTGCAAATTTACTATTGTACAATAGTACAATAGTGCTTAAAAGCAGCAGAATAATTCTTCTAACTCCCCTGAGCCACCCACTCTAGCCCCGCCTTGAGCGCAGCAGTGGCGCTGTAGTAAATCTTGCGCTCCCCGAACACTGCTCCGCCAGGGCTAATCAGCCGGAACTGCCAACAGTAGGCTTGGGTGTGAAATACCATTAGGGTAGTATCCGCGATCCCGATAACCTTGTGGAGTGTAGTTTTGCTCATGCGGTCGCCTCAATACCTGCATGGGTATTCCAGTGCTAATTTTATAGCTTAGATTGGAGCGCTTGAGTATCACCCCGAAGTGTAAAGCTAACAGCTAGAGGCAACTGCCTTGTTGGAGTCAAAATGGGTTCTATACAAAATATTTACAGACTTCTGTACTTGCTTATTTTCCCTGTTTTCACCAAGAGGTCAAGATGAATATTATATGACACATAATATGTAGCACTATATGGAAATTAAGTGATACTATCTTAACCAATCACGAATAATTATATAGAAGGAGTGTTCTCTTCAAGAGATAAGAGTTATGAAAAAACTAATTAATAAAGTAGGAATATTTCTGATAGGTTCCGCATTGGTTTCTACCCTGATTCCCCTTTCTAGTGCGGTTTCATCTCCTGTGAAAGATGCACAAAAACGACTAACTGAGGTGACGACCCAACCCATACCTGCGGTCAAGCAAAGCGGTACGCTCATAAGTCAAAATTTAGACACATCACTTCAAGGCAAATGGACAGGTGTACTAACTCCCACCTCAAATTCATGTGGTGTATACCTCCCAAATCAAGTAAGCGTTAATCTCACTGTGAGAATATCGGGTAATACTGTCGAGATAATCGATGGTTCAAGTGTCTACAAAGGAGAACTTAGAAACAATGGGCGTGATGCAAAAGCTCTGAGACGTGTACCTTATGGACTTCAGACATGGTTCCTCTGGAATAGAATTGGTAACAGTGCAACGCTCGCATTTGCGTACCAGAGCGATTACGGATGTATATGGACTTACTATGGTGAAGCAAAATTTCAGAGTAAGTAACTGAAATGTTTTCAAGAAGTTGTACAAAAAATTGAGAGACACTGGGAGTCGATAAACCACCCGGTGTCTTTTAGTTTTGCTCTCTAATTTTCGGGCAACGATGCTAAATAATTGGTGCAACATTTTCTCTAGTAATCGTTGACGCGCTTGGCAGTAAGCGCACTTAAGTAGTTAGGTGGAATTAAACTTAAAACGCTCAACGGTATAACCACCTTTAAGACTACGAGATTCCATTCCCTCCATGATTGCCAGGGCTAAATCATATTCATCCTCAAACATCCGTCCGGCAATTTCATGAGTTTTGAGTTGATGCCACTGATCTTCAATCCGGTTCATTTCGGAGCAATATGGTGGGAGGAAGAACAGGAATAAGCCTTGCTCGAACCAGCGTTGCCACTGTTGACGAGTTAAGTGACTTTTATGCAAGGAACCATTATCTTGAACCACGACGGTCATCCGCCCTGTGTCCCTCAAATTCTGGGCAGCAAGCTCGGCAACCCAATCAATGACTTCAATGTAACTTGCACTCTTGAAACTGCCACAGGCTAAGGCATACTTAAAGCTTTTATCTGGTTGCCACAGACCTAAAATACTGATGCGTCCCTTACGTCGGTCAGTCTGCTCAATACGCTTTTGTTCGCCCACGCGGCTATAACTATAACTTGCCGGACTCCATAACTGACAGCCTGACTCATCCAGGTACATCAGTTCGATATATCCTAATTGCGCTACGTGTTTGAGGGCATCCAACTGAGCTTGTTTGCAGCGTTTGTACCCAGAATCTTGTTTGGCTTGATGACTGTGCCGCGTACGTTTCCATCGAAACCCCTTTTTTGCAGTACATGCCGCAAACGGTCTGGACTTAGTTCTACATTTCGTTCCTGAGATAACTTTAGGGCTAGTTGGTGACTATTGTATGTGCGCCCATCAAGCTCTAGACACTTTTCCAGATATTGCATATCTGCCTCTGACCATTTAGGTTTTGCTCCCCGTCCTGGGGCTTCCCACAAGCCGCCTAACCCCTTTGCTTGCCAACGTCTAATCGTCGCTCTTACCGTATGCTCATGACACGTAAAAATTTCTGCAATTGCTGGCACTGTCCATCCTTGGGCGTTCAGTCGCAACATATGGGCGCGCTCTCTTGTTCGCTGCGGTACACCGCTAGCTACTTGTAATTCTGATAATGTACAGTCTTCTTCCTCTGTTAAAACTAGGCGAATAGGAGCAGGCATTAGAAAGATTGCCTCAGTACAGAAAACACATCCCTTTTATTTTACATTTTATTATAGCCGCCTACTTATCATCTGAGGGGATAGGGGTATTTTCGTTAGCTAACCACGCAATTATTCTACTAACAGCATTAGTACAAGATTTATCTGTATCTAGAGCTTGTGACAGAAATGCCCAAAGGGTGACGCGAGTTTTGCGGGAAGCAGAGCTACACCGCAAACTCGCTCACAAAGGGGTCAAATAAACGTTTACTATAATTAATCTTTTCAGCCCTTAATGCTTCCTGAATAATAGATTTGGGTAATAGTTTTTGGAAAGGTAGTCCAAGGCTATTATTAAACTTCTGTCTGAGGATTTGCACTCGCCTAGGAATATTAATGATATTCATTGAGAATCTCTATACTACAACTTTGTTTTACAGGACTAAAGAGATTTTTTATATCGCTTGAAGTGGCGTTCGCATTAATCTTAGTGCTATTAGTAGCTTAGTGCATAATAGATTTGTTTGAAGGTCATTATTAAGTAAGCATTGCTACTTTATAACCTTCAACTTCTGTCCCAAAACAAAATTAACCAATCGTTGACCACTGAGCAAACTTATCCCATACTCCCGCAACAATTCCTTAGACAACTCTCCAGTTCTACCGCTATGGATAAAGAATCCTCCAGAGGCTTTCTCTTGGGGAATAACCTTGTAGAAGTCATGAATATGCTTAGGATTAATATAACCCCGATAACGCTTTGCCTGGATTAGATAAAGCCTCCCAGCAATTGTTACGCGCCCATCTAAACCACCGTCACCCGTATATTTAAAGTTGCGCTCGATTTCCCAACCTTGTTCTTGGCAGCAGGTAAGTAATAACTCCTCAAAGGCATAGGGGTTCATCTTGCGTAGAATAGCGAGTGCTTTGGGCAATTGAACTTCACCTTCGCGCAGTTGTTCCAGTACAAGATCGGCTTGTCGAATATATCTTTGATGCTTAAGACTGGGAAGTCGAACTCTCGTTGGGGCTGGGGGTTGCTTTAATGCGAGCGCCTTTTGGGGTCGGACTGCTACAGGAGGAGGCTCGGATGGTCTTTGCTGCCTAATTTCTGGTGGCTCAGAAAATGCTCGCTCTTGCGGTCGTCTTCGTCGTCGGTACTTCCAACCAGAAACTAAACTGCCAATGAATGCGATCGCCCAAACAATTAAGACTAGGCAACCAAGTCCAATTAGAAAAGCAAGAATCTCCATTTTACTTTTTGGTAAACTTATCCCATAACACTCGCGGCAGTAATTTAGTCTCCACCGCCAGCACTCTAAGATTGTGGCAGACACCGTTCTCCTTGGGGCAAGCTACGGCAACGGGCATCCCCATAAATGCGATCGCGCAATAGAAAATTATTAGGGGTGTCCAAACCAAATAGTAGAACGTAGTCCGGTTAGATGCCCGATGCAATGTGCCAAACGTCCACTTCAGCCACATTTGCCACCGCTCCATCTTGGCTTTGTCCAAGCGTTGCTCCTGGGCGATCGCTTTGGCACGTTCCCGCAATTTGTAATTGTTTAACTCGATTAGCTGCCGATCTGCTGTAGCAATAACAGTAATACGTTGACTAATACACTCATCAATTAACCAGGCAAACGCTTCTGATTCGGGCTGCTGCTTGGATTCAACAGCCCCAGAGAGTTTCCCGAAGAAGTCGCTAGTACGCTCTTAGATGCTTGGCGGATCTCTGCTTCTAGTTGCCCAGAGTCAACATATTGTCGCAATCTTTGAGCGGTCATTTGCCAGAACAAGGCTTTGATTTCCTCAAGTTGCTCAACTGCCATTTGGGGCAGGGCTTCGCGGATTTGTTCAGCTTGGCTAAAAGCAGGTTGACTGAGCAATTGTCTAACTTCATCCAGCAAAATACTATGAGCGCTAGGCTTGTTCTGTTGAGCCACGCCAAAATGTGCTGCTACTTCTTCGTAAGTCTTGTTCTCCTGTTTGATTGAAGTACACGCCTCCAGGAAGACTTCGCATTCTACGCTTGTGTACTGCTCTTTATCTGGTAGATCGCAGGCTGATAAGATTTTACCTGCTTCAATTAAAGTAATTCTCGTCCCACATTGGGACGTTGCTTGAGCCAATAGTTGGGAGATATCTAAATCGTTATCCTCTACTGTAATAGCATCCAACTCTTGCTCTGAGGAGTTATCCAACTTTTTACCTCTACCTGTTTTCTTTGTTTTAGGTGAACTTTGCTGTTTAAATATTTCTGCCGCCGCCGCGTAGTCAGTCACTTGTGCATCGGTGAAGTATTTACGAATAACGTCAAACCCTGATTGAATTTGCTCATCAGCATATTCATCCTGCTCTGCCGATAATCCACAAGCCGCGAGAGTAGCATTTACATCTTCAAACGATAGGGAATGTAGATTTTGTAGATCTTGTTTGGTGTAAGGCATGATGATTCCTCAAAGTAGATAAATTACTGAAACGATACTCATTACTAACTTTGATCGCGCTTGAACTGCTCAATTGCTGTAGAGAGTGAGTCAACCGAAGCCCAAGACATCAAGGGCAAGTTGCCCACGATTCGGATGTTAAACCAATGGTCGCTATTAAACCCATAGCCCAGTTGATGCAGTAGTTTATAAGTAGCTTCAGCGTCCGACCATCCCAGGCTCTTTTGCATTTGTGAGATAACTTGCCAAGGTGCTATTCCTGACTTATCGATGTCTTCTGCCGGAAAACTTTTGGCTGTGTCCTCATGCCGCAACTTTTCGCGCTCTAACTCTATTTGGGCTAATCGAATCTTTAATCGCAGTTCTCGTTCGCCGTTAGTTTCTATTGGTCGCTGTGATGATTCTGGCGCTGATAGGTTCTGGTATATTGCTTCTAGCCTAGCTACGCTTACAGCAGATACATCGTCTGTCAAACGGTAACGCTCCCCCTGACTACGTTTGACTCCGAATGCTTCATCTGCTAACTCATATAGTGAATGCTTAACCAAAGCAAATACTATTGTTCTAGCTTTCAAGTTTCCTTCTAGCGCGCACTTTTGCCAGAATAAACACGCTAACTCAATAGTTACAGGATTTATTATTCGGTTAGTACCTTCTAAGAAAACTTCTTCGGGTACAGTGTAACCTTGAGAAGTATTACCCAGCAACGCTCGTATGTACTTTGAGCGACGAAACCGTGATATTGAATCACGATTTTTATCTACAACTTCTGTTGCTTGAGCGTGATTGAGCCGATAACTTTCATCGGGTAGCATAGCAACTTCTAGGGAGATGTCACCAATTTTGATCGTTTGACATTTTGCCTTATATGCTCGTAGCATTTATTTTCTCCTGTTGAATCATCACTGGTCAAAGATTGATTGAAAAGTGGAATCGTCACTGTGGTGTAGCAACTCATGGTTTTGAGACATAACTGCAACACCTTCTCCTGGTGTGCTGCTACTATCCTCTAAATTTGGCTGCTGTTTGATAGTTTGTTCTTTACTACTTGGCGAGAAATTAACAACATTGGTTGGGGGTTGTTGGCTCTGTGGACGCAAAGCCGGGATTACTTCTAGCTCCTCCTCTAACCCACACATATGTGCAAGCAAGTAAATATGTTGCAGTAGCTTGTAAATCGATATTCGACCACTTTGTTTAAACTCTGCCTGGGAGCAAACACCTTGTTCAGTACGTTTCTTCTGTGCTAGTGGTATCCAACAAGCACAATTCGCCCACATCACCATATCCTTCTCATTTATGTCCGCATCGGAGGAGCGGAAGTAGTCTACTAACACTGCTTCTAAGGAATCTGCACCCACTAGAGCGCGGAAGCGATAATCAATTCTTTTACCCATTTGCTGCCACCATCGCTTGATTTCTCGTCCCACACAGATAAAAAAACAACCCGTAAACATCAGTGAGACGGTAATGCAGTGATTTAGCCTCTATCTGATTAGCAAATTGGTTATGTAGTTGTTTTTCTAGTGCCTCGCACCAATTGACTTGAGTGTAAGAAAATAGACCATTTAACTCGCTCCTCAAATAGTTAGCAGTCCCGCCTGCCACAATCACTTCATCTATTTCTCTCGGTACTCTCAGCCGCAGCCATTGTGACAACATCATCCAATATTCCTCCCTCGCTCCAGCGATCGCCCTGCGGATTCCAGAAATCTCCTCATCTCTATAGCTGGAGTCTGTTGCCTCAACTAACTGCGCTAGTGCCTTTGGGCTAACCCCTTTACCCGCCTTACAAATAGCTGATGTCAGCTTATGTTGGTCTAATCCCGATGTTTGACACTTTACGTTCTCAATCAAACGCGCAAACCCCAATGGCTCGGTACAGCCAGTAGACATATCTCCACGTTCAACTAACAGCACGGACACATCCCTATAGCCCACCATAACCACAGCTACCGTTTGTTCCCGCAAGCTAGAACCTGGAGCGCGACCGCGTGTCAACACCCCACCTCCTTCTGGTAGACAAATAAATGTCTCCAACAAAAAGGAACATTCCTTACCCCTAAACCTAAAGTTAGCTAAAGCTTCTGATATTAGTTGCTTAAATAACGCTCTATCTTGATATTCCCCCCAAGGAAATACAATCCCTAATGCAATCGTTGTTCCATTGGCTAGACCATGTTTTTCGGTCAATGCTCCTACTATCGCTAGGACTTTTGGTAAGGCTAGTTCAAACTTGCGCTTCTGCAATTGTAAGTCGGCATGAAACCGTTGACGTGCTAAGAAGCCTACAGCTTGATATTTTCCCTTATACTCAATCCATGCCGAGTTCTCTGGAGCGGCGTTCCCAATCTTATTTCGTTCGTACACTTCGATGCTCTGATAGGGTACAACAGCAACCTCTGGCTCCATCAATGTCAGTTGTGGCACAAAGGAGTTGCTCGTTGTGGAAAAGCTCTTAAGAAATGAGCCACCCGGATCGGCAACTATCGTTAAGTCAGCCATTTATTTTTCGCTTCAAGTCAGATTAACAAAATTCTTCGTAGCTAGTAACGCTTAAATTTCTATCTACTTAGTAGAGATTCAATAATAGAAATGGCGCACTTGAGTTAACTATATGGCAACTTTGTGGAATTGGCAAGCTTATGTGTAATCAGAGTTATTTATGAGTTACACCAGTGGTAATCTTGCGGTAATTCTGTGGCAAAAGAATGAGTTAGCTTCAGTATTTTTTCTCGTTCATAATCGATGAGTAATTAACTGGCAATATTGCGTCACCTTTGAGGTAAGGTTGTGGTAAATCTGTGGCTGGTACATGGCATAAATGCGGTAATTGCAAGCTTTTGACGGTAGTAGACAAGTTATCCCCAGAGGGGCGACCCCTCTGGACTCCCCAGAAAAAAAGTAGTCGCATAAGCGACCGCACCTGACGCACCAAAAGGTGCAAAAACACAAATCAAATACTTGCAATAATTGAATTATAAGCTATATTTTTAGTAGCAACTTTACGCGACCAAAATTACTTAGTTTCTCCTACTTTTGTAAAGTAGGTTAATTTCCAGCAAAATCATCTTTTTAATTTTTTGATCGCCAGCAACTTAGTTATTCAAGTTGAGGGAAAAGTTTTAATGGCAAATAAAAAAGTAAAGAAAAACTACGGTGTGGACTTAACGTTTTGGTCGCCCAAAAGTGTAAGCATTGCTTGCTTGGTAGGCGGAGATAATCGGTTAGAGCAAGCGCATCGTCAATCCGTAAGTAGGACGATAGATTTTCTAGAGGAGCATTATGCAGGATGTGTTGTTGATAGGGAATGGGTGCAAACTAAAAATCTGGTTGTACTAAAGCAACATCATATAGAGTTTTTCCAATTACGCGGTTATACAAAAGAGCAATTAGCAGCATTCTCGAAAGGAGGAGAAAAAAGCTGCAATCGTGTTCCAGTAGACGCGACGGATGAATATTGGCGACAGTGCGCGGAAGGAGGTGGATTGCCCCCTACTTACGGAGTTGAAGAATGTTAAGCCTGGGTAATAGTAATACAACGCAAGCAAAGAACTATTACAAGCAAGAGAACTACTACAGTCAAGAGGAGGCTGAAGTTAACTCGCAGTGGCAAGGGCAGGGAGCATTGGGATATCAATTATCAGGGGCAATTACCGATTTATCAGCCTACGACAACATCGTTAATGGTCTAAGTCCTGACGGGAAAACACAACTGCGCGAGAAACAGAACCATAAGGGTAAGAAGGAACGTGCTGGTACTGACTTAACTTTCTCCGCCCCTAAGAGCGTGAGTATAGCTTGCTTAGTAGGTGGCGATAAACGCTTAGAAGAAGCGCACCGCATCGCTGTAAGTAGGACTATTGACCTGATTGAGTCGCGGTACGCCACCACCCGAATCAACAAGCAACCAGTACAAACAGATAATCTGATAGTGGCAAAGTGGCATCACGACACGAGTAGGGAATTAGACCCGCACCTGCACACCCACTGCTTAATAATGAACTGCACTCAAGGACCAGATGGTAAATGGCGCAGTATAAGTAACAAACCTTTTTACCAAAACAAAATACTTCTGGGGCAAATCTACCGCAACGAGTTGGCTTTAGAGTGCCGTAAGTTGGGGTATGAGATCGAACCCCATCCCAAAGAACTATTTGAAATTATTGGTTACACCAGGGAGCAAATTGAAGGGTTTTCTAAACGCCACGAACAGATTAAGGACAAGCTCATAGAGATGGGTGCAGAGTTAACAACAGAAAACAAGGCATGGGCATGGCGCAAGACCAGGGCAAAGAAGAATCACGAGATTAGGCGTGAAGAAAAACTACCTTACTGGCAAGAGGAAGCAGACTTATACGGCATCACACACCCCATTTCTGTTCACGGGCAAACTGCTACATCTATCTCGAACGAACAAAATGAACAAATCGCGGCGGAAATCAAGTTAGCAGTAGATGTAGCAATTGAGCATTGCAGCGAACGTCAAGTTGCATTTACAGGTGAGGATATTGAAAAGTTTATCCTAGCCGAAGTCAAGCCATTCAGCATCCATCAGTTAGAGGGTGCGATCGCCCAGCATCCCGAACTAATCAAAACTTATGATGAGCGCTACACAACCCAAACAGCTTTAGCCAGAGAACTCGCCACAATTAAGCTGATGCAGGAGGGGAAAGGACAGGTTAATCCAATTACTACATTAGAAACTGTGGAAAGCTGTTTAGAGGGAAAAAATCTAACTACAGGACAGCGTAGCGCGATCGCTCTAACTGCTACGACTAACGACCAATTCATTGCGTGGCAAGGAGTAGCAGGCGCAGGGAAGACCTATGCCCTCAATGCTGTAAAGCAGGTGGCTACAGCACTGGGTCAGGTAGCGCCAGAGTATATTATCAAAGGCTTTGCCCCTAGTGCTGAAGCCGCGAAGGTATTAGGCGAAGAATTGGGAATCGAAGCAAATACAGTAGCGCGGTTACTTGTTTCCAAGCAGGTAGAAAAACCCCCGCCTAACCAGATTTGGATTGTGGATGAAGCAGGGTTATTGAGTGCCAAAAACGCCCACGCTCTGTTAGAAAGAGCAACTCAAGAAGGAGCAAGAGTAATCCTTGTTGGTGACACGCGGCAGCTATCGGCAATCGAAGCAGGAAACCCATTCAAAAGCTTGCAAAGCGCGGGAATTACTACAGCGTACCTTGACGAGTCCTTACGTCAAAAGCCACCAGACTTACAGAAAGCTGTAGGTCTAGCAGCAAATGGTCAAATTGGGGAGGCGCTTTCTCACTTACAGCAATTAGAGCGGATTGAAGAAGTAGCCGATGCTCAAGAGCGGACTGCTAAAATTGCTGCCGACTACATCGGCTTGTCTCTAGAGGAACGCCAGCAAACGTTAATCGTTGCTGGGACTCATAAAGAGCGCTCTGCAATCACAGAGCTTCTTCGCACCGCGCTGAAAGAGGAAGGGACATTAGGCTATGGCGTGAAAGTAACTCAGCTAAGGGCTAAACAAAACCTAACCTCAATCCAAACTCGCTATACCCACAACTACAACGTAGATGATGTAGTCGTCCCTGTGCGCGATTATAAAAGATTAGGACTCCACAAAGCCTTAGCCTACAAGGTTGAAGCACTAGAGGGTGATAAGCTCCATCTAAGCGACTTGGCGGGGAATCAGTTAGTTGTTGACCCGATGAAGTTCCGCAAGACGCTCTACAACCAAGAGAATATTGACATTGCTGTAGGCGATCGCCTGCGTTGGACTCGTAACGATAAAGAACTAGGTCGCCGTAACGGGCAAGAGTTTACCGTAACTGGGATTGATGGGCAAACAGCAACAATTGAGTTAGAGAGTGGTAAAACTAGCACGATTGACCTTTACTCCCCCCTGCACTTGGATTATGCTTTAGTCTCAACCACTTATTCCTCTCAAGGCAAAACTGCTGACCGAGTGTTAGTCTCCTCAACGGTAGACGCAACGGTGAGTACCGAAAGTGTTTACGTCGCAATCAGCCGCGCTAAGTACGACCTGAAAATCTATGCCGAAAACCTAGATTATTTACTGGAGCAAGCCCAGGAAAGCAAGGCTCAGGAAACAGTGCTGGAACTATTGCAGCCCAGAGCTAAAGTCCAAGTAGCTCAGAAATCAGCAACAACAGTTGGGGTTAAACAGAAGGTACAAAACACAACAAGCGTTGCTGTAGTTCCTGATTTGAAGCGAGAAAAAACAAATACTTTCGTTCCACCAGTAGTTGTTGAAAAAGAGCCGTCGAAGCAATTAGAAATTTTTTGGCATCCAATTAGCGCTATTGCTCCACAGCATATTGAGGCAAACCATTGGCAGGAGCTAGTAGAAGGTAGCGCTATTCATCCAGCGATCGCTAGAGCTAACTTCCGCAGCCTGGAAATGCGTTGTATTGAGCAGGAGCATGAAGCCTGGGAATATCTGATGTATTCAAACAAGTTAGAACGAACCAATATAGGGCAATTGACTACTGGAATGCTTAAGAGATACGCCCATATTGATGCAGGCGGTTGGTGGTGTAATTCTGGGGCAAATGCTCTATCTTTTTCCAACTTAGAAACAGGCAGTCAGCCTCAAGAGAAAATCTGGGGCTGCTATAAACCCAACGAACCAAGGTCTAACCCCGATAAGCCAGGGAAGCTCATCAAGTACGAACATCCACCGAAAGTTGATTTAGGAATCTTTTTACTCCATGTACCCGACGAGATTGCCCAAAGGATTTATGAAAAAGCAGGTGTAGAACCTACTTCTGATGATCGAATGCGCGGTTTTTGGTACTGCACCTGGAAATATAACTTGCCCATTACGATTACTGAAGGAGCAAAAAAGGCAGCTAGTTTACTAAGCCAAGGTCATCCTGCTATCGGACTACCAGGAATCTATGCAGGCTACCGCAGTAAAGACGAACAGGGTAATCCTATCAAAGCTCACCTGCATGAGGAACTAACGGTTTTCGCTACCTTGGGACGCGACATTACATTCTGCTTCGATTACGAAACGCGCCCAGAGACAAAGCGAAATATCGAGATTGCAATTTCTCGTACTGGAAGCTTATTGCAGCAGCAGGGAGCAAAAGTTAATGTGGTCAGCCTACCGGGACCAGAAAAAGGGGTAGATGACTTGATTGTGGCTCGTAGCCCACTTGCTTATGAACAAGTGGCATCAGTGGCACTGCCACTACAACAGTGGCGCGAACACAACAAGCAATCACGGCATTTAGCCATCGTGCCGCCTAAAAAATTGAGCATTCAAGAGAGGAAAGAACAGCTAAAAGAACCGCCCTTGGGTCAGCACCCCATCGACAACCCTAACTTAAACCAATTACAAGAACCTGATCATGACAATTCACAACGACAAATCAACCGAGAATACTCAGCAGATGGACACCCTAGCATCGACCAAAGCCCTAGCCCCATTGACCAAAAAGATTGCTCAGTTAGAGAAAACCAACAGTCAACTGAGCGCGAAGCTCGACCAATTAATCAGCAGCAACAGCCAATTGAACGCACAACTGAGCGAACAAATTACTCGCTTGGAAATTACTCAGACGGCAAATCTAGGCGAAGTGAGAACCAGTTACCAGGAGTTCTTGCAGCAATTAGCCGATACCTTGAACTCCAAACCGTCGAGCAACTTGGAGCCGACATTACAGAGCTTAACCGAAGCCTTGCAGATGGTTGGGTTCGAGGTCAGGGAGCAGCGTTCCTCACAAGTAGCATTGACCGACAAGATCCAACAGTTATTGACCGCGCAGCAGGTAATGAAAGTGTTGAACAGCGAGGTAGAAATGACGGGCGAGTAAGCGGACAATTGAATGAAGCGATCGCTAATCACCTAAACGTAGAAGCCATTGCCTCACGGGGGGTTGCCCAAGACTTACATAATTTATGCCAAGACCTTAAAGGCAACCAGTCCCAACTATTAAGTGAGGCAATGCGAAAGCTTGATGCCGCCCTGCCTAGCGAACTCTCGCAATCAAGCCCAGAATTCGCCCCAAGCGTTGTTACCCCCCTTCAAGCTGCTCGTGCCATCTCAAATTACCTAGCAGCACGAATTATCACTGAAGCTCCGCTAGCCCAAGAGCTTTTGCCTTTGAGTCAACAGCTAAAGGAACTTCAGCACCAAGGGTTAACTAGCGCCATACATCAACTAACCGAAGTGGTTGAGGAGGCGATCTCATCACAGCCCAAATCCCAACTAGACCAGGAGCAACTTAACGAGCAATCAATACAATCCGTCGTCAGGCACACCCAGCTTGAGGAAGTCGCTTCACCCCTAATTCAACCGCTAACTAACCTCACGCAGCAGCTAGGGGACGAGCGATCGCAATCGTTTGAATCGCTCAAAGTGCTTGATACAGTAATTTCTGACTATTTAGCCCAAACCCAAGCAACAGTCGCGGCTCTTAAACAAAAAACAACTCAGCAAGCACTCTTGGCAGCATCAAACCGTGCTGAACATGAAACTATTGCCTCAGCTTTGGCCCTGACAGTATCACCATTGATTGAGCAATTATCTCAACATCGGCAGCAGTTAGCCCAGGGGAAAGCTGCTTTCGAGTCCCTCAACAATTTACTTGACAATCTAGCTTGCGACCGCACTATTAGCACTATTGCAGACTATATCGAACGCGCCAGTGTAACCCAGCACCAGAATATTCCCGTAGCGCTAACTAGCTTAACTACTGACCTACAAGGTGAGCAGGCTAATTCGCTTGCAGCATTGAATAGGCTTGACGTTGTAATTTCTAGCTATTTAGAACAAGCCAAAGCAAGAGAAGCGAAGCACAAGCAGCAAATAGTTACAGGCATTGGGGAAGCTTTATCTAAACAAGTTGAGCAATCGGCTGTTGAAACACTGCCCTTAGTCGAAGCTTTGACGGATTTGACGCAGCAGCTTAAATCTAGTTCTGCTTGCGCTGCGGAAACAATTAATCAACTGGACGATGTGATTTCCAGCTACCGGGAACAAATCGAGCCTTTATTAAAGGAGAAACAACAGCAAATAACTAACACTGCGATCGCATCTATTTCCCAGCAGATCAATTTGTCAGCGATTGGTTCAACAACTGCTATTTCTGCCTGTAAACAAATTGGGGAAGATTTGAGTATGCTCCAAACGGCTAGCAATACCCAGGCACTCAAAAAAGTCCACGCGGTAATCGCTAAACATACAGAAGAAACGGAGATCGCTCTTGCCCAACAATTGCGCGACCTTCCCCTTGATGAGATAGCAGTTCGCTTGGGGCTAACTCAAGACAAGTACGACAAGCACAAGTGGCGCGGCGAAGGACAAACTATCAGCATCAACGACCAGAAGTTCTACGACCACGCCAACCTCAAAGGCGGCTATGGCGCAATCGATTTGGTGATGCACGTCCAGGCGCGTAATTTTAAGGAAGCCCTAGGATGGTTAGCCGATAGCGCTTTGGAATTACCACCTGTCCCAGTGCGATCGCCAAAACCGCAAATTGTAGAACGCCAACCCTTCCAGCCGCCAGTTGTAGACGAATCGAAGTGGTTAGCTGTCCACCAATACTTAGTTGAAAAACGTCAATTACCCGTAGCCTTGGTTGATGGATTACACGCTCAGGGTAAAGTCTATGCTGATGCCAAGCAAAATGCTGTATTCCTCCGCCAAGACATTGAGGGCAATTTTACTGGAGCTAGTTTGCGCGGGACGTACAACGATAGCTCTTTCAAAGGATTGTCTACTGGTAGCCACTGTGAAGGCGGATGGTTCTCTTTTGTCCAAGGCGAAGGACAACTACAGCGTATTGTCATAGCTGAATCAGCAATTGATGCCCTGTCAGCCGCAGCTTTATCAAAGCAACCTGGAAAAGCAATGTTTGTCTCTACCGATGGCCCTGGCTCTGTACCTACTGCTTGGCTACGACAGCAACAGCAGCAAGGGGTAGAAATTGTTGCTGCTCACGACAGCGATCGCCCTGGAGAAGATATGGCATGGCGGTTAGCTACTGAACTTGGGTTAGTCACCAGGGCTACCCCTACTGTTGGTAAGGACTGGAATGAACAGTTAAAGGGGATTGAGCCACAACCAGATGTATCTGGGTGGAAGCTGGTAGCGCAGGCAATTGGTAAGCCCGATGCTTACATCAGCAGGATTGAGGCGGTTATAGCTTCCGGTCAACCCTTACCAATTGAAGCAGTAGTGGCAATGCGGCTGGACTTTGATACTTACAAGCAAACTACTGGTGATTTATGGCAGTGGTATGAGGCAGCTAGGGAAATTGGTAGACCTGATGCTTACCTGGGGCGGATAGCAGAAGTTGCGATTTCCTTTCATCATTCCAAATCTCCTATTCCTCTAACTCAACAAGCTGCTGCCACCATGCAGCAAGACTTATTACAGCACGAACAATTACTAACTTCTTCTTTGTGGCAGCATGATAACCCGATCACTGACCTCACTCGTCCGATGAAGACAGATTCTGTTGTCGCTCATACAGCCACTAAAGATAGCTCCAGCCCCCAGCAAGAGCGGCTGAATACTAGAGCAGTGGAACTAAGTATCAAGTTGCTCTCCACGTTTGCTAAGAATCAGCGTAGTGATCGCGTGTCGTGGACTGGCGGATGGTACACCATCACCAAGGTTGGTTCAGATATCAAAATAGATTGTAGCCAAAGGCAGTCAACAATATTAGAGTTATCCAATGGCAATGTTCAAGGCAGCATTACTCAAAGAGATGTCGAGAAGTTTGAAGGGGTGCTAGAGGCAATAAAGGCAAAAGAAATAGCTAAACAAGCTGAACTTTAATTAACTAATTAAATTCGAGAATACGAGGTAGGTCTTGCTTAAAATTAAAGAGAAATGAGCTAGAATAAACAACTAATTCCTACTACAAGTAGTAGCTAGTAATGAGCGGGAGTATTAAATAATGGTAAATACATTGCCAGAAATTATTGCAGAAACATCGCTTTCAAGTTGGTTGCGGGAATATATTGAATATGCAGGCTTGAAAAGTATTTGTCTATCATTGGCTGAAGTTAGAGATGCAGTGTCAGCAGCTTCTCTTGAATATATTATCAAAACTGATAACGCACAGGAATTATTGGATGAGTTAGATTTACCTGTAATTATAGAAGATGAAACTGGACGAATTGCTTTGACTGCAATAACTGACGAGCAGGAAGCTGATGCAATGTTAACAAAATATTCTAGGCAGAAGTACGTTTTACTTCGCAAATTGTTAGGCATAAATCACCTATTGATTTTGCAAGTAAATGAAAATTTAGGTCATACGAGAAATGATATTTTTGAAGCTTATGTAGAATTCTCTGTACTACCAGAGAAGCCTGAGTGCGTTATAGTTTCACTCTAGAGCTTCATGGATGAACCACGACGATTGACTGGAGAAGAATTAGAAAATTTCTTCAAAGATTTTGCCAAGCAAGCAGGAATCCTAGAATCAAAGGTTTCCACATTAGAAGATGTAGTCAAGCTATTTGAGACAAAACTGCCCTACAAATTTGCTAAAGCTGAACGCTTTGTTAAAGATGATTATCCTAGCGCTGGTGAATGGTTTGATAAAATACTTAACCACAGAACGCTTCCCCTCATCCGTGAAGACATCAAAGAAAAATTAACTAATCGATTGCTCGACTTAGTAATTGCAACTGACGCAGTAGTTAAAGTTAGAAGCAATGATGGAATTGAGAGAAAGATTGCTGTCGATGTCACTGCCAACTTTACTAAAGAACAGGAAAAAGTTGATAAGATTCGCGGCATATCTGGATCGCTCACAAGACCAGTGAATCACAACCAAAACCTTCCCCAAGTAAGGGAGGCACTAGGAATTGAAAAACATATTGTTCTAGTTATGAATAATATGACTGATAATCTTCCCAGCTTTGAAAAGCTGCTTGCCGAAATCTATGCTTTCGCTAACGTCCAATCTAAAACACGAGTCCTGGATTTACGAGAACCAAGTAACGACCAAAAGCTTAATTGGCAAAGAGATGTTGAAGAAGATCCGCAAAGACTATGGCTACAACACAGTCATGGTTTAACTTCAAAAATTCCCCTAGAGAGATCTATAGAAGTTGCCAATAAAGCAATTGGTAGGGGCTTTCCTAAAGATGTAATACTCAAGATGTTGACTCTAGATCCAGAATATAAACGCCTCGTTAAACACAATAAGGGCGATCGCATTAATGCTGACAAGTATACAGGGCTTGTTTATACTAGAGCGATTGATAAACTATGCCTAGCCCAAGCAACTAATTCTATTCAACAGAAAATTAACTTGGAAGGGTTAAGGTGTAGCGAGTTTGTTGTCAAGGCAGTAGGTAGAGATAATTCTAGCGGAGAAAGAGTTTTCCAAGTCAGTAATGGCTGGGTATTTCGGCAGAAAGGCGAAGATTTAACGCTCGACTAAGGGCAGTGTTTCAACAGCCGATTGCTCAACTTGTTTAGATAAAGCTTC
>Ga0181464_1000078_pt1 | contig 27450 bp, 29 predicted proteins | sample InSIn2gowninarea_FD_119074 | JGI IMG/M metagenome (GOLD analysis project Ga0181464, IMG submission 119074) | Clean room microbial communities from NASA Spacecraft Assembly Facility at Jet Propulsion Laboratory, Pasadena, California, USA -... ...
GAGATGCTTTCCCCGGGATACATACTGTGTTAATGAGTTTGATTGATGCTTCTATGTGCGCCTGTGAATGTTTCTGCTTCTGTAAATTGATGATCAACGTAGAGGAGATTATGTATTATACATGTTCCGCTTATAATTGTATGATCAGGATAATCTCTGTGAATATGTGTTAAATTATTCAAAATTTCTACATGGTATCAGAGCTGCTTGATTTGTAGAAGAGATTTTTACAGGATATCAAGCGAGGATTGATCATCAGATCTATTATTCAGGAAGTGTTTACATTCTATTTCTTCAGGCAGAGTCTGTAATCAGGCCATGTAGCCTCTGGATTCATCCTTCTTTTGGAAGGTGAAATATCCGGTGAATGCCCGTACAGTCGATCTTTGTATGAGAAATATTGTGTTCTCATGAATTCTAGATCGGAAGCAGTTGAGTTTTGTGCTGGTGGAATTCGAATTTAATTCCAAAGAAAGAGATAAAACTCAGAAACATTCAGTGTGAGAATGGAGACAGTATGCCCCAGTATCTCACAAAGTTCACCCAATGCCGGGATGAGCTGGGAAGTGTGGGGGTGACTGTTGAATGAGGATGGTGAGTCTAGCACTCCTTGACCTTCCTAAGAGTCGGCATAGCTACTAGGACTCAGTGAATGGAAGGGAGAAACTGCCAAATTGGGAACGACCATGGTCGAATTTGATGCAGGAGGAGATTAGACGGCGCACCAGAGACAGTTCTTCATCTATGCATGATGAGGAGAACTGTGCCTTAGTGAGTAAGGAAAAGAAGGGGAAGGGGAAGGTTTCTTTTTCCAAATCCAGTTCTTCCAATGATGGGAAGAAGGTTGACAAGGCAAAGGTGAGATGCTTTCATTGTCATGAGTTGGGTCATTATGCTACTAATTTCCCAAAGAAGAAGTCCAAGAAGGGATCCGGGGAAGGATCTGAACGTGAGGCACTTGCTTCACAATTTGAGTTGGATTTCACACTCTTCGCATGCATGGTTTCATCCATGATGGGAAGGGGTTGGTTTCTTGACAGTGGAGCTTCTTTCCACATGACCGGTGACAAAAGTTTGTTCAGTACTTTGGAGGAGAAAGATCTCCAGATACTCATAGGGATGGGTAATGATGAGAAGTATAGTGTCTCAGGTGTAGGCATAGTTATTTTTCAGAGGGAGCATGGAGCTCGCCTTACCTTGACCGATGTCAAGTATGTACCAGGACTGAAGAGAAACTTGGTGTCGATTGCGATGTTGGAAGACAGAGGCTATGATGTAGTCTTCAGCAAGGGAAAGGTTTTCCTTAGACACATCATCACTAGACAGGTGAAGCAGATTGGTTCACGGGTCAAGAACCTGTATGCTCTTGAGGTTCAAGATGCATGAAAAGCCTTGAGCAGCGAGGCAACTGATGGAGACTTGGTGGTTGAGAGGGAGCGTATATTATCTCTCAACATGCAGAGCCAGAAGAAGTCTCAGAGGATTGTGGAGGAGCCATGATTGGTGCAGCAGCTTTAGGAGATTGTGGAGGAGCCACAACAGGGGAAGATGAGAGGAGATAGAGTAGAGACATCTACTCATCCAGAGACCTCCGGTAGGGTGAAACTTCAAGCCTGGTGGGCTGAGGGATCGCATGCAGCCATACCTCCAGGTAGGAGGTGGGGTGATGTGGATTGATAGTCCCAAGGAGGAGGGGCAGGATCCTTGAGGTACCCAACCTCTTGGATGAGACCTTGCTACGGGAGCCCTAATGTGTAGTAGCAGGAACTGATTGATTGGGTAGAGACAGATGCGGATGGAGCGACAGAGAGAGCGACAGTGCAGGGAATCCCAAGACAGCGCATAGCTAGCAGGCTGCAACAATTCGAGAGGCACAAGTGTTTTGCATAGTGCTAGGTGGCACAGAGAGGTGTGCAATGGTGCGAGATGCATGGAGATGTTGCAGTAGCACAGATGTCAGAGAGGGAGCACTTTTCAGCAGCAGGTAGAGCTTCAGCATCAGAGGGTGTTTCTAGCCCAACAGGGAGGTTAGTTGGGAGGTGCAGTGCAAATGAAATGCTGGGAGATAAAATCAGCAGCAGCACGGATGCAGTCAGAGATCAAAGTGACAAAGGCTAGAGCAGTCAGATACTAAAGAGCACAGATATGCAGAGTCTTCAGTCAACAGAGGCAATAACAGTCAGAGACTTTGATGACAGAGCAAGTGGACCGGCCAGATGTGTTGCATGGAGAACATTCCAGAGTTACAGGATCGGGTTTGAGAGGAAGCCTTTCTTGTTGAGAGGGAGTGTTGAAAAGTGTGCAACAAGAAATGCTTGTTGAGATTGTAACAAGATGATGGAGCTTAGTGGAAAGGAGTCGCCTTCACTAAGTGGGCTCGCATGCTATTTTTGGCGCAAGTCTATTTTTAGACATATGGATCATGTCTATGGATTGCAGGTTGTTGTTTATGGATGATTGGTCAAGTTGGGAAAAATAGATGGACTTCTATTTTTAGATCACAGCAGAGTGACTGCTCAGTCTAAATATAGAACAATCAAATATTATTAGCTCATAATAATATTTGGACTATAAACTTAATTTTATTCTCTTGGAGCACTTCAGGATGAGCTACGGATGTGGTACATGCAGATCCCAGAAGGAAATACATGGTTACCTATGGGATGACTAATATTTTCATGCAGGACTTCAGTTAGAACTCAAGTGAGTTGAGTTTAGTGGACTGGAGGTGCAGTTGATGGAGTTGTGTTCAGTTTAGCTTTCTTAAACTGGTTGTATTTAGTCTAATTGGCAAATAGACTAGAGATGAGTTGGGTGAATTAGTTATTAATTAATTCACAAGTTATTAACTCATATTGCAACTATAGAATACATCAGTTAACTCAGTTGCATGTCAGTGCATGTTCAGTTCAGCAAGGACAGGTGTTAGAGGATCAGATTGCTATCAGTTATGACTGTAGTTGTGCATGATGTTTTGCACAATCAAAGGGGATTGAGTATGCCAATGATGGGGCCAATATCAAGAATTGTAGCCTATGCTCACGTCCAACATAGTGTGAGTGATTATTTGCAGGTCAAATATGAGTTTGGTAAACCATTCTCATCAGTTCTTGAGCAGGTATTGAGCTGGAGAGGCAGGCAAACAGTGGAATAGATTTGGAGATCAGATCTGAGCTGTATTGTGTGTAACAGGTGGAGCTGGTACTGGATCGCTTGTGATAAGCATTGTACTTTGTAATGTTACATGATTCAATCAATATAATATACAGATAGTGTGGGGTTTTTAGCGAGATGCTTTCCCCGGGATACATACTATGTTAATGAGTTTGATTGATGCTTCTATGTGCGCCTGTGAATGTTTCTTCTTCTGTAAATTGATGATCAATGTAGAGGAGATTATGTATTATACATGTTCTGCTTATAATCGTATGATCAGGATAATCTCTGTGAATATGTGTTAAATTATTCAAAATTTCTGTGAAGAGGATCAATTTATAGTAGAATTCCAAAAAAACGTGAAACAATATAAGGAAAAAGAATGGCATGATTGCCATATAAGCAAAAAAAATTATGGGTTGTGCAATCTCAATCTAGTGTAAGACAAAAAACTTTTGAAGCACCCTCAAAAGTTCCAAAAACATTGGTTGGGTCCCTATGTTATTTGCTATGTCACAAATATAGGAGTAGTTCAGTTGAGAAAAGTTAAATGGAGGGCCCCTCAATGGACTTGTTAATGAGATTAGGCTAAAGTTGTACAAAGGAAGCCACTCCTCAACCAAGGATGACTAGTTTAAAAAAAGAAAAACAGTGGTTTATTATATAATTTTATTTGTGCTTGTAGATAGAAGATGCACAACAGAGACCGCGAGAAGCATTGCAATATACCTAGAAAAGTAATTCCTTTGTATCACAATAAAAGGTTCACACACCATGTACTAGAACACATCTTAGTTAGGAGAATTAATAATAGAAGGAGCATGTGGTGCTGGTGTAGACTAGAATAATGGATTACAACTAGTAGTTGATGAAGGTAACAAAGAATCAAAAAGTGTAGAAGAGGAGATCAAAAGAAGTGTGTGCCACCTACGTGAACTAGACACCATGGATCTTGATGAAAAAAAAGTAAATAAAGTTAATTAAAGAAAAGCTTGACCCAAGTTGGTTGCTCGATTAGAAAATTTGTTGACATGACTTCCAACTTAGCTAGAACCCCAAAAAGTGTTCTTGCTCGAAGGTCCATACTATGTGAAGTTCAACAAAGTTGTTTTGGGTTAATGCCATAATTTCCTGATAGTAATTTCCTGATAGTTAATGCAACTAGATATGTGTGCAAGGAATGTAATATGTCATTAATGTTTTTGTTTTCAATTTAAATTAAAATGTTTTCCAAGTGTAGAGCCAAGCTAAAGAATATATCCAAATGAGTTCAAAATATTAGAATTTGAATTATAATCCTTATTTCTCAATTCCAAAGCATTTTCACTATGGAATTCTCATCAATCTTGAAAATATCATTGTTTAAGGGAATTAGTGGTGTGCCACTTCCACAAACTATTTCCAAACTGAAAATTCACATGCCTAAGGAGCTAAAGTATTAGTTGATTATGACTCCAATTCTAGAGGAATTCATAAAGGAAGGAGAAAATGATGGGCATGACTAAAAAGCTCAAGAAAAATGAGCATAATGTGCACAATCTCAAGAAGTTTCCAAAATTTCCTAGTAATAATATACTTAGACTATTGAATAGCTATGTCAGTTGGTGGTGGTTGAAGTGCACATTTTTTACTAAGGAAGAGGGCACCACAGTTTCGACTTAGGGAATTAACGATAAAATCAACCTTATTTAGCTGCTAGTGGAATGTGGGGGCCACCCACATTAGATTTTGAATTAGCCATTTGATATTATTGGAGGGAAAATAAAATGGGTGGATCGAGGGGTGCACATGAGGCTAAGGGGGCCCAAGGAGTTATAAAGAGAGATCAGCTCTCATTTTGTATTCATTCTGGATATTTGACAAACAAACTCACTCTTGTATGCTCTATTCCTTAGTGATTCTACCAGCTATTTAGCCACGAGTCTTTCGCAGGGAAGATTCAACCTCTACTTCGAGGGACCATCCATGCCTGTTGCAGGTGAGACCACCCTAGGGATTTGGGTTGAGAACCCCAATAGAGCAGAGGGAAAACCACAATAAGAAATGCTCAAGAAATCCAACTAAATGCTTATTCTATTGGACTGTCCAAGAGTGTCCTTACCCGGATGTCCTATGTTTGGGTAGATCGCGCAGGGTGAAAATCCTCAGCTTCTCCTAATGTTCTTGAAACCTGAAAATGATTCAAATGGAACATATACAGCAGTAGAAACATAAAGCATGTTCATGATATTAACCTTAAATCATATAAATGAATGACCAATTATATGTCAATATAAGATTCATAAACAAATTACAACATAACTTGATGCATAAACACATTTAATATCGGAAAAAGAACAAAATTCCTTTTATTAAAGTTATCTACAAGTAAAGTAGAGAAATATGACCTGAGTCCTTCTCTAGCTCCAAGTGGAACTGTCCTCCGGATCCATCCTTTCCCAACCTTCAACAATCTTCCTCCATAACCAATACAAGAATATCTCAAGCAAGATGAATGATATCTATAACAAGGAAACAAGGGTTTCCTAAAGCTTTGGGAAGTGCAGGAGGCACAGGGATTCATCAGACTCGATCAGGGATAATCTCACTATAGTACCAATATATCATATCTTCTCCCTTAAGGCCTTCCCATGCAGTTTTATTTATACTTCTCAAATTAGTTTTTTCAGTTGGGAAAAAGTTGGGCCACGAGAAATAGGAGGTGAGTAACAAGTAAAACCTATGAACTCTACCTGAAATTAAGGAAATTTAATTCTTTTAAGTGTTTTAACATATGTACGCAGGTTCGGTATCTGTTGACCCACATGTACATGATTTTATCACAGGGAAAAGTAGCGTATAGGGAACAAAACAATGTTTTTTAGATTTTGGACCAAGTCTAGAAGGAAGGGTTGCCCTAGGCCATAATCAAAGCATCAGATCTACCAAGAGTGGTAAATGGTGCTATAACAGATGCCCCCTAATATATGAGGTCATAAGGGATACATGATGGCCGAAATTCATTAAGTGTATAGAAGAAATTATGCCCAGACTGAGGGGGAGTTCACTAGAATTCAGCCTCCTAAGCCATCAAAAGAGATCATAAATAAACTATTGTCTGAGGTGGTCATACCCATGCTCAGAAATAGTAAAGCATGTCCACATGTTAAGTACAAAAGTAGATCCAATATGCATACAAGTATAAAGGAACTGAAAATACATAATGGATCATCTTATCATAATCCAGAAAGTACATGTCTGAACATCACATATAAAGAGCCGATCAATGATGTTGAAATATGAAGCTGATCATTGACGTCAAGAAACTAATCCAAATAGTACCTAGTGAACATGATGGAATAAATGGTACTACACCGCAACTTAGGTGCCAACATATAAGATGTCGTTGTAAGGAGCTGCAACATATAAGGTGGATAGTGTCAACTAGTAGAAACGAGAGCAATTGACAAGTGAACCAAGACATGCTGATGCAAACCCAAGGTCTTCACCAACCACCGTGGTACATTTCTACACAATGGGAATGAATGATCTGAGGCCGACCACATGAGAAATCATTTTATTACCGGTCATTAATGTATACCATTAAAAAATGTGAGGCTACTCACCAATAATGATGATGAGAGTCAAGGTACCCAATACAATCTGACAAGTGTGAATAAATGAGTTGTAGTTGAACACTTGAACGAATCTATCAATCATGATACAATGATGTTTTCCAATTGTTGATAGTGAAGGAATCTACCACTAATGACTGCAAACCCTAAGGTACTGCCAAATGGACTCTAGATATCTTTCCAAGAGCAATGAGCTGAATTTAATGGGAAAATATACACTATAAGGAAGGCATTAAGGCATCCTTCATCAATCGAGCACGAGGGTAACCTGTAGTCCAGTAATACAAAAGGAATTAGATGAACAAACATGTAGCAACCCAACCGAAGCATGTTTCTGGAGTACACAAGATGTGGCTAGCACACGATAGAAATCCTCTGAACCAACCAACAATGAAAGTTGACACAAAGGCGAGGAATCCACCAATAGGGTCAAATGGAAACCGAGGCACTGCATGAATCCCAATGTGTGATAATGAAAGCTAGTGTCGAACACAAGGGAAACCACTCAGTCAAAGACCCACGATACTAATTGATGATGAGCACAAGGTGACCTATCAATAATGAAAATGGGGCTAGGGTGCAACTCTAGATCTATCCTCAAGGAAATTTGTCATAGTCGATAAGAGAAAGACCCACCAGCAAAAATTCAATGGAGACCTTCTCAAAACGTCACGAACAAAGGACCAATAAAATTGATGTGATAGCGAACGTGACACTGACAATTAGGGATGGTCGACTGAAAAATAGGTCAAGGGACACCACAAAGAGGCTGACTCAGGTTTGCTTCCCTTGAAACAAAGCACGATTCAACTGTGACTATATGACAGCATATGATAACTTTGTATATGTTTTTCATGCTGGAGGCATAAGAAAACTCTCCATATGATTGGAAAAGGTAACCAATCGAAGGAGTACTGACTCAATAACAAGGTTAAAGCTCTCCTAAGTCAAACTAAAGCCCATCTCAATGGAGGAAAGACTTATTTTTGAGTGCTTTGTTAAAGGGCGACACAACTAACTCTAGCTGCCATAAAATATGGAAATAATGTCTCGTTCTTGCTCTTTTTGGAATATATAATTTTTTTTCTTTTTCTTTTATATGAATCTTGAAAAAGAATAAAATAATGCTATAGTACAGTGGAAAGAACTGTTAGAAAATTATATATTACAGAGCAATGGAACACATAAAATATTGCAGAAATATTAAACACAGAAAACCCATAAAACAAGAGAGACAGAGATATATGTTGTTCACCCAATTTGGGCTACGTCCATAGAGAAATAGCCAATCCTTCCTTTTTATACTATCCAACAAACTTAAGAGATACAGCCTACAATAGATCCACTATAATTCCCTATTCTCTCTTGCTCAATCTCTTCTCTCTTCTCACTCAGAATATAGATCTACATAGACGCAATACAATTCCCTCTTATATAGTAAGGGGTTTCCTTCCAGGGGAAATACCCTAAATTAAACATAACTTATACCGTCAGATGCTTGCCTAATGAATGAACTAGATTGACTATGAAATTACAACATTTTACAAGGCAATTTTACATTTATTTTTAGCTTCAGGGGTGCTGCCCCCAATCCCCCCGCTAGTGGGGGGCACCCAAAGGTTGCAACTACCCCCTCGTGGACCCCCTCTGTAGCGTATATTCTATGGATGGCACTGCCGCCACATTACGAACTAGGTTCCAATGTGGCAATACCTCTAAATAAAGAAGATAATCAGGCTCCACACCTAACAATCTTCCACTTGGAGACAGATTATAGAAACTCCACCGCTGCTTCATTTGCTAGAAAATGAGTCCACTTTGGACCTATCTATTTCTCATATTCTTCATCATACTTGAAGACCAATTGAAATTGAGCAGATTCTCAGTTTCTCCTTGGTTACAACTTTTGTTAACATATCTGCAGGATTCTGGCTAGTGTGTATCTTGTCCAGCTTTATTTGTCCATCTTCCAATGCTGACCGTATGAAATGGTACTTGAGCTGTATATGTTTAGTCTTGGAATAAAATGTAGAGTTCTTTGCAAGATGTATGGCACTCTAGTTGTCACTATATAACCTGGCCAACTCCTACTTCTTACCTAATTCATCCAGAAACCTTTGTAACCAAATCATTTCTTTACTAGCCTCTGTAGCAGCAACATACTCTACTTCCATTGTTGAGAGTGCAACAACACTTTACAGTTTTGAGACCCAACTAACAGTTGTTCTACCTACAATAAACACACACCCTGTTGTGCTCCTCCTGTTATATCTATCACCCACCATATTTACATCAACATATCCTTGTAGAGCATTGTTTGAACCACCAAAGAATAATGCTTGATTTTTGGTACCTCTCACCTGAGAATCCACTTCACCACCATCCAATTTTGATTTCCTAGAACGTTCATGTGCCTATTTACAACTCCCACTGCATGTGAAATATCAGGCCTTGTGTAGACCATTGCATACATTAAGCTTCCAACTCCTGATGCATATGGAACTTTAGCCATATGAGCCATTTCTTCCTGAGTCTTGGGACACTCCTCCTTACTTAATTTGAAATGGCTAGCCAAAGGTATACTAACAGGTTTTACATTTTTCATATTAAACCTTTTCAACACCTTTTCTATGTACTCACTTTGAGACAATGTGAATTTGCAATTCTTCCTATCTCTAGTTATTATCATACCAAGGATTTGTTTTGCAGCACCCCAATCCTTCATTGCAAATGAGTTCGCCAATTTTCTTTTGAGCACATTTATTTCCTACATGTTACAACCTGCAACAAGCATGTCATCTACATACAATAACAATATAATATAGCTACCATCATTTTTCCTTTTGAGCTAAACACAATGATCAGAGTGACATCTAGTATAACCTTGTTCATACATAAACCTGTCAAATTTTAGATACCACTGCCTTGGATCTTGTTTTAAGCCATACAAGCTATTCTTCAACTTGCACATAGTTTCTCCTTCCCTTTTACCTCATATCCTTGTGGCTGCTTCATATATATCTCTTCCTCCAAATCCCCATGGAGAAAGGTTATCTTTACATCTAACTGCTCAAGATGAAAATCTTCGGCTGCTACTAGAATTAAAATAGTTCTAATTGAATTCATTTTAACAATAGGAGAAAATATCTCATCAAAGTCTAAACCCTTTTTCTGTGCAAACCCTTTCACCACAAGTATAGTTTTATACTTTTTTCTACCTCCATCTTCTTCCTTCAACTTGTAAACCAATTTATTCTGCAATGTTGTTTTACCTATAAGTAACCTGACTAAGTCCCAAGTCTCGTTATGTGTTCAGGAGTCCATCTCTTCTTTCATGGCTTGCTCCCACTTCTTCCTAGTTTCTACCTGCATTGCTTCTTCATAACACTTTGGTTCACCAAAATCAGTTAATAGTACATAATATAATGAAGGAAAGTATCATTCAGGGGGTCTACTTATCCAGGTAGATCTTCTAACTGTACCACTTTCAGGTGTTTTAGGTGATTTTTACTGTTGTGGTTTGTTGTGGTTGTTGTTCTGACCGTTGATCATTATGATTTTCAGTCACCATCACTCTTTCTGTGATCTCATCAAGAACTGTGTATTCTCTATTTTCTTTTTCTTGTTTCTTTTCCTGCAGCTAATCCTTATACAAAACCCTTTCATTGAATATGACATCTCTGCTCCTAATGATTTTGTTTTTCATAATCATAAAAGCAATAACCAAAATAATTAACACCATATCCAATAAAAGTACATTTCTTTGATTTTACCTAAAGATTTGTTGTATTTTGTTTATTAATGTGGACAAAGGCTTCACAACCAAAAGTTTTTAAAAATTAGTAGTTTACCATTTTACCTGTCCATGCCTCCTCTGGAATACCACCATCCAGGGAACTAGAAGGCCCTCTGTTTATTTGATAAACAACAATATCTACAGCATATGCCCAAAATTGTAAAGGCAATCCTGCATGCAATCTCATGCACCTTGCACGCTCCATGATTGTCCTGTTCATCCTTTATGACACACCATTTTCTTGTGGTGTTACTGGAACTATCTTCTCTCTGCGAATTCCATTCTTTGAACAATACCTATCAAACTCTTTGCTGCAATATTCACCTCCATTGTCTGATCTGAGACACTTCAACCTTTTTCCTGTCTCATTTTCAACCAAAGATTTCCATTTCTTGAGAGTATCAAATACATCAGATTTATTTCAAATAAAATAAATCCAAGTTTTTCTGATTACATCATCAATAAAAGTAACATAATAATGAGAGACACCAAGAGATGATACCTAAGCAGGTCCCCATACATCTATATGCACAAGTTCTAATTTTTTTCTCTTCTTTTATTTCCCAACTCTTAGGAATTTGACTCTCTTCTATTTTCCATAAACACAATTCTCATACAATTTTAAATCAACATGCTTTAAACCCGGCAACAAATTTCTTGAGCAAAGAATCTACATCCCCTTCTCACTCATGTTCCCGAGCCTATGATGCCACAATGTCACACCTTCTCCTGTAGAGGTTAAAGCATTAACATAATTAGAAATAAAATTGCATAAATATAATGTACCAACCTTTTCTCCTTTTGTTATTACCAAGGATCCTTTAGTGACCTTCCAGGTTTTATTTGTAAAAGTAGTTGTTTGGTCAATTTAGTATGTTCTAAATTGCTATTAAAAATGTCAATCCAGGAGTCGTAAACTGATGAAGTGAAGTGCACTGTATGTGCAAGATAACCGTTTTCCTATTCTTTTGTCGTTTTTGAGTTTTTTTTAGCTTGTTTTTGGTTTTATCTTCTGTGGATTCCTAGTGTGAGATGGCAAAAACTGAAAGTTAAGTGTAGAGGGTGATGGTGGATTCTACAATGATTTTCCAAACTTTAAAATTCTCAAAAAGAAAGTTTCAAACTGACTGTAATGAAATCAACTTTCAAAAGGAAATGGAAATGTACTAAAGCAGTGAACTAGTGACAATGGCCCAGTATCCTTGCTGCTGTAAAGAAAAGAAAAGAAAAACTGAACTTAAATCAACTCAAAGACTGAAAGCAAAGCAAATTAAATCACACTACTTCAACCCACATTCTGACCCTTCACCTTTCAACTCGCTCCAGCTATAGGAAGTAATCATAAACAAGCTGAGTAACATGATATCTAAATTGCAAGAAATCAAATTGCATAAAAGGAAACTAAGATTTCACTACTCATTCATGTTTCAATTCTTGAAAATGACATAAGCTTCAATCTCTAACTTGCAGAAAAGAAAACTAAATCATACTACAACAAGTAATATTCTGATTCCTCTCTAATTGAGTCGCCGGGCTTATAGAAAGGAAATCATAAACAGATGAGTAATATGATGTCTATGTGCAGAAAAGTAAATAAGCAAAGCAAAACTGAAAAGAAATGACAATGCGGGAATTAAAATTCAGTAAATGAACATCAGCAGAAAGGACAAGATGATCTCATGTCAGTAGTTATCAAAAAGATGTAAAATTTCCCAGGCTACCTATGAAAACCTGTAAGAAAAGCACTGATCAGCTGACAGCTATAAGAAAACATAAAGGAAAATATAAACAACAGTGAATTATAAACATCAAAACAACATATTATATACAAGCTAATAATTATAAAAGCAGAAACATAATGAAAGAAAATGAGAAACTATACAGAGCTTTGGTGTGCAGAGGCCCTCTGCAACCTCATCCAGTCAATAATCAGTCACAAATCGAACTCAGAAATGTGGTCTTCTCATATATTAGAGTGCAATAATAAGACAACGTAAAACACAGTACAGTGGGGTTCTGATCACAGTTAAAATTACATTTCAAAAACTAACTACACAACGTATACCAACGCGTTATTTATAAGTGAAAATGCTGCAACTAACTTCTAGATTCTACGCTGCCAATTGCGTTGCCAGAGAGACACGTAAATCTCCATGGCCCGATATCTAGTGTGATGGTCATCATGTCAATTAAATCCTCAGAGTGGTGGCTGCTGGATTCAGTTCACGGGTTTGATCTCCAGGTGTGCCAATATCTCCGTAAGCTGAGGATCGTGCCACGCTAACCTTCGCGTGATCAAAACAGAGACGTGCCACCGCAAAATTCCTTATTTGGCCTTGCCTTTGACCCTCGTTGACCATGACCGTTTATGAGTGATTTGGCTGAACTGAAGGGACACGTTCCATGTACACGTCACTTGTAGCTTGCCCATGTGGCCGATTTCTCCATGGGACACCTGTAGCATAGCCTTTAACAAAATGGCTGTGGAAACTTGTGCTGGCTACGGAAACCTGTGCTGGCTGCAGAAACTGACAAGTTTCCGCAGCTTCCTGAATAAAAATCTAAACCAAACAACAGTCATAAACATAGTTAGGAAACCATGTCATAAGCTCTTTTTAGACTACAATGCAATGATTTAACAGCTTGGTGGATGAAGTAAATGGAAAAAGAAGGCTGAGAGGGTGTATAGGAAGGTGCAGGTTTGGGACTCAACATCAGGGTCGAGAAAATAGTGGTAGTTCTGCAAAAGTATTTCTATTCGTTGAATCTTTGACAGGATGTCGGGAAGTACATCAGATCATGCACTGCTTGTGCCATTGCCAAACCGACCATCAAGAAGCAAGGCCTCTATACCCTGCTGCCTACCCCTAGTCGACCTTGGGAATCCATCTCCATGGATTACATGTCAAGCCTTCCTTCCACTAAGCATGGAAATGACTATGTTTTTGTGGTCATCGACAGGTTCTCGAAGATGGCCATTATGGCAGCCTGCAAGAAGAATATCACAGCAGAAGCCACTACTAAACTCTTCTTTGAACGAGTGTGGGTGCACTTTGGGATCCCACAGTCTATCATCTTAGATTGGGACATCAGGTTCTTCAGTACATTTTGGTCCAGTCTCTAGTCGATACTGGACACCAAACTCACTAAGTCCATAGCCTTCCATCCTCAAACTGATGGCTAGATAGAGGTTGTCAATAGGATGATTGTACACATTTTGCGCATGTACGACTCAAAGCATCCATGCACATGGGACGAGAGCCTCCCCTATGTTCAACACAGTTACAACGAGGCTCTCCATAGCTCGACTGGCCACAACCCTTTTTAGGTGGGCTTGGGATTCCAACCATTATGTCCCATTGATGTGGCCCTACCATTTTCAATTACTCACGTAGATTCGGCTCATGTCCAGTCTGAAATAGATAAGGCAAACAACTTCATTGAGCACATCTAATAGATTCTCCAATAGGTCCATGACATTCTGGAGAAATCAAATTCCAAGTACAAGCAATGACATGATCTACATTGGGTGCCACACAAGTTTCAGGTGGGCAACAAAGTCTAGTTGCATTTGCAAAAGGAACGCCTTACCAAAACTTATTAGAAGCTCAGGCCACTCCGATATGGTCCTTACACCATTACCAAGGCTATGGGATACAATGAATTTGAGCTCAACATTCCTCCATTCCTTGGCCTGCACCTAGTGTTAAATGTGGACTGCCTTTAGCCCACCATTACTAGACACATCCGACATTGCAGAACAACTCACAACCACAAAGTTAAATCCAGATTGCATGGAACAAGCTGCAACTGATCAGATCATGGACACATATATCAATTACACTCACCAATAGAATATCCAACTGTATCGAGTTGTCAAAGCAAGCCAATTCCTTCACCAGGGAATGTGGCTCACCAGGGACCAAGTTCAACAAAAGTTTCCTCATCTCTTAGAGGAACTCAACGCAATGGGGACCATTGCTTCCTAAGGGGGGAGGAATGATCCAGGTGGATATTGGTGGCCACCTGCCAAGTCCACTTGGACCCCCACCATTGTTTCTTTTAGCTTTTCAGTTTCCTTAATTGTAGCACAATTTACTATTTTTAGCTGTTTTTGGGTCCTGAACTTCCGAAGCCATTTCGAGGCCCTAAATGACGTTTTTTGGGAAAACTGGGAGCATCATGGTGACATGAAATTATGTTACGCTTCCCAAAGTTGTAGTTCTCAGATAGATCTTTCTAACGAGATGGTGTGCATGTCAAACAAAGATCGCATGTCAAAGTTATGACCCCGAGAATTTGATGTACCAATTTACCCAAACAGGGCCCACAGTTTGACGTTTCATATTCTAGGGTTAGGTTTTTGGATGTTTAGGGTTTTCCATTGTTTTGCAAAATTAAATAGGCCTTTGAGCCTCATTGTAACAGAGTTCAAAGGCATGTAGCTGCCACATCTCTTCTCAGAGATAAGCTACCATCACCCTAGCTGGTTTATTTCCATTTGCTGTTTGTAAGCATATTTCAGTATTTTACATTAATGAAATGAAGTATTATTTCTGCTGCATGTCTGTAGTTATGGTTATCTATGTAATTTGTTGTGTTCCTATTTAAATTCAGATCAGGTCCCCATTGCATTGAGTGCCTCCATGAGATGGGGAAACTTCTGCTGAACTTGGTCCTTGGTGAGCTATTCTACAAAACTTGATGTGTCCAGTAATGGTGGGAAGCATGGTCGAGGGTGGTCCACATTGAAGATTCGGTGCAAGCCAAGGAATGGGGGAATGCTGTGCTCGAAAGCATTGTTTCCCACATATTTGTTAATGGTGTAAGGACCATATCAAAGTGGTCTAAGCTTTTGATAGGCTCTGATAAGGCATTCTTTCTGCAAATGCAAGCAAACTTTTTCGCCCCCTTGAAACTTGTGTGACACCTGATGTTGATCATGTCGTTGCTTGTACATGGAATTTTCCAGAGGAGTGGTGATATATCGAATAGTTGGGTAGAGGTGTTCCGGGAGTTAGATCGAACGAATGCTTGACCTGATAGCGTGACGATACCCCTATCGGTGAGGAGAAGATGTCCCTATATATTTTCATGATCATATCCACCTGCTTCTGCTACATGGAGGAACCCTTCCCAGGGGCCATGGATGTGGCTACGATCTTCCCCTTACTTTGAGTGCGAACCAAAAAGAAAATCAATTTCCTAGTCTATGAGATGATCTTACTGCCTTTCTTAGCAGACATCAAAGAAGTGACGGTAGGTGGGGCTACCTATGGTATTATGTATAATGTATTACACAAAGAAATAATAATAGCACGAGACCTTGAATCATACACAACATGTTGCTTCCACAAGTATGGTTGGCCTAATAATACATCAAAAACATCAAGAGGTACAACATCAAACAATCCCTCATCTGTGAAGGGCTTGATGCTGAAGGGAAGGCAACACTATTGGCGGACTCGAAGATCTCGTCCTTGGTGAAGCCACTCGATGCTGCATGGTTGCGAGTGTGGTATGGTTGGTAGTCCCAACCACTTCACAACCTCTGCTAAAATGAGGTTCTTTTGGCTTCCACTGCCAATAATAAATTGCAATGGTGAACCCTTCACCCACATTTGTGAGTGGAAAAGATGCTCCCTCTCCTCTGGATCTTCAGGCTCATTCTTCTAGATCTTAGTGATGATAGTAGTGGCGCTGGACTGCACATCAATGGTCTGCTCCCCTTTGTTATTCCCCTTGTCGGGTTCTAACTCAGGGTTAAAACATGCATATGATTCTAAAGCCTTCAACTCGGCCACTAACGACTACTTGGCTCGACACTCACTCGTGCTATGAGTGGGGCTCTTGTGGAAATCACATCGCTTTCCTATGTCCTTCTTTGACTTCGTGGTGTTTTTCTTTTCTTTCGGCTTCGATGGGTTGTCTTGGGTCACCCTGCTTTGGCTTTGTCCTTTGTTCTTTGGATTTGCAGATCCAAAGTCTCATTCCTTTATTTAAACTTCTGCTCGATCTTGACAGCGTATCGGTACACTGTGCCGAGCGAGGAGATGTCCAGGAACTCCATCTCATCCTAGATGTATCTATGTAGGCAGCTGCGGTACTTGAGTACCAAATGTTTCTCAGAATCCTTGATGCCCAAATTCGTGCGTAGGGTATGAAAAACATTGCTAAAATCCAACACATCTTGGTCCCTTCCCTGCTGTAGCGTGGTCCACTTTATGTATTTGTCCTCGTAGCTCTTGACAGGGTAGTACTTCTCCTTGATGGTGTCCCAAAATGAATTCCAAGTGGGAGTAGTTGAAAATAGTGAGTTCATAGTTTCATCCTTCTGCTCGCAGTAGGTTTCCCACTAGTCCTTGACGTGGGGAGCTGCTTTGAGAAGAGTGAAAGTAATCTTTTCCCAGCTGGAAAAATTATGAGCAGAAAAATACCCTTCTAGTAGATTTAACCATTTATCTATGACATTTGCATCTATCTGTCCCTCAAATATGTGGATTTCAAAGTTGACTTGTACCTTAAAGGGTGTGGTGTTTCCAAATTAGCTATTAGATGCATCGCCGCTAGGTAGCCGCAGAAGGATTTGGGAAAAGTTTTACATCATCGCGTTCCTTTGTTGCTCGGGGGCTTCTTCAAGCAAGATTTTGATAGGATCTCTTACCCCCTCATCTTTCTTTTCATCCACCATGCGAGCCCATCGAGATTTGCGAGGCCAGTCTTGCAAAGGTTTGACCAGTTCACACCCTAATTCCCTATATCCTGACCTCGTTGGGGACATGCAAAGAAAAATAGAGAAAGAGAAGATTGCTCTAATACCACTCATCCGTATTTAAATAGGAACACAACAAATTATAGCGATAACCACAAATACAAAGATGCAACAAAAATAATACTTCATTTCATTAATATAAAATACTGAAATATGCTTACAAACAGAAATGGAAATAAACTAGCTCGGGCACTGGTAGCTTATCTATGAGGAGAGATGTGGCTGGTACATTCCTTTGAACCGCGTTACAATGAGGCTCCAGGGCCTTTTTATTATTGAAAAATAAGAGAAAACCTTGAACAACCAAAACCCCAACCCGAGGAGATGTAACACCAAGAGTTTATGGGTCCCGTTGGGGTTAGTTGGGTAGCCAACTTCTTGGGGTCATGACTTGGTCATATTATCTCTGTTTGACGCACATGATACCTCATTGGAAATATCTCCCTGAGGACTACAATAGAAAAAATGTCATAAAATAAGTTTCCAGCGGTAGATTGCCAAAAAAACATCATTTAGGGCCTCAAAACGGCTCCGGAAGTTTAGGACCCGAAAAACTGCTAAAAATAGTAAACTGTGCTACAATTAAGGAAACTGGAAAACTGAAAGAAAAATGGTGGGGTTCCAAGGGTAATTGGCAGGTGGCCACCAATATCCACCTGGATTAATTACATATTTTAAAAGTATCTCATTTAGGTAGTATCTATTTAACTGTCATGTTTGAAAGGGTTACAGATTACAAACTTTTCAAAATAGGTATCAACAAAAATGCCAGTTCGGTTTATCTCAGGGGGTTGGGAGGAATGATTGTTATTCTCCCCACCCTGATTCAATTTCCACAAGACTTGACATGATGAGATTTCTTGTAATGGATTCAAGCCTTGTTGTTGAGTTTGAGCAGTCCCTCGAAGTTCAAAACATATATATCACTCATATGGAATATAAAGATATTTCTCATAGAAGAAAGAAAAAAGGTATCAACAAACATCTTATTCTTCATTAGCAAAATTCAATTTAGAGACTTAGTGACCAATCAAAATACTATATATATAGAAGGCCATGAACATTTTTCCAATAACTACAAAAATCATATTCAAAGTTAATTTAGCTTACAAAATATGTCATCAATTAGAAGCATTAAATTTCCATCCTCTTTAATTTAATTATTGATATCTTTTGTAAACAATATTACTCTTAAGTTTGATATGAAACCCATATTCAAAGAAGTTAATAAGATCAAATAGATAATCTAACCTTTGTTATATTGATGCTTTGTAATTAATCAAACCTAGAAAATAGAAGACTAAACAAACATATAAAACCCTTTTGTTATATTCAATGATAATAGTGTCTACCTCAAACCTCTTAATTCTAAGCTCTAGATACAATGCAGTTGTGATTTGTTGAAAATAGCAACAAGAAATGCTAAAAAATAGAAATGCTAAAAATAACATTGCCATAAATAGCATTTTAGGATATACTCCAACTCTGTTGGAACTAGCAAAAAATAGAAATGCTAAAAATAGCATTTCAAGATAGATTTCAATTTTAGTTGGTCCCTGAATTAAAATTGAGAAGTAAAATTCGAATTTAGTCTCACTAGCTGTTTGAAAAATAATTAATTAATTCATCTTGAGTTAATTAGTTGGAGAAAATCAAACATGAAGTATTTGTGAAGACATGCAACAATTATCCCTTTGATTGAGGAAGTTATCCCTTAATTAAGGAGATAAGGATGAGTTGTATTTGAGTTGTAATTAGTTACCTTAGTTAACTGAGTTAAGTCCAGTTAAATTAGTTCCAAATAGTTGGAGGAACTAATTGTGAGTTCATTCAGTTAATGCATGCATGCATGCAACTAGTATTCTCCAGATAACTGTATATTCTCTCATAAATAACTCATGCATGTCAATTCAGACAGTGACCCAGTTGAGATTAAATGAAGGGACAATGTACTATTAGTTGGAGGAATTTTCCTATATAGGAAACTCATCCATGCAGAAGGAATCATCTCCTTTAGGATTGCGTAGTTATTTAAGAGGTTGGTGAGCAGTGTGTGAGGTAATTACACACAGGTGGCAGCTTGAGGACCTAGGAGAAACTGAACAAGGAAATAGGAGGCTTGGAGGACTGAAGGAAGGCATATGTGTTGTCTATTCTGTCTATGAGCAACAATGAGGGATTGTACTATGAGCTGGATAGCTTGAGAGCTAAAGCTCTGTGTAAGCCTGAGATATTTCCACTTGTATGATAATACAGATAGTGGGGTTTTTAGTTGAGGATTTCCCCAGAGTATTCTTTTGTGTTTCATGTGTGATTGTTTCTTCTTCATCTATTATATGTGTTCTATTTGATCTTGCTCAAAATCGATTAAGCTTCCACAAGTTTGATTGTAGAAGTAGATTAAGTATTTTGTTTTAGTACATTGCATTATCAGGTGATCCACAATGGGAAATTCTGCATGGTATCAGAGCTAGCTGATCTACGCTGGAAATTCTACACGGTATCGGAGCAAAGCTGATCAAAGTGAAGAAAAATATACAAAGAAGGGAGAAGTTCAAAGTTTGAAGTTCCTAATTATAGAATACGAATTATTATCACATCTCAAATTTCACCAATGGCGTTCAACGATTTAAGACTCAAGTATGCCCTTGATGGCAAAATCAAATTATATAGCCTGGAAGGATTGCATGGAAGTAGTATTAGAGGACAACGGTTTGAAGGACTTCATTGATCAAGAAGTCCCCAGGCCAATAACTGCTAATGCCCAAGAATTGGTGGAATGGAAGAAATGTGTAGCTAAAGTGAGGAGAATCCTTCTAGAGGGAGTTCGAGACCACATTGTCTCGAGTATCCATGGGAAGGAGATGCTATTTTCAATGTGGAAAACATTGAAGGATATATGTTAGAACAACAACGATCAGAGGAAGCTGGCGCTGAAAGACAAGCTTTAGAAAATCAAGTGTGAAAAGGGCGACACGATCTCTACATATCTAAATAAGCTCACCACCTGTAGGGATGAGCTTGGAAGTGTAGGGATCATGACAACCGATGATGACATGGTGAGTCTTGCCCTCCTCGGTCTTCCTAAGAGCTGGCATAGCTACCAAGACTTGGTAAATGGAAGAGAGAAACTGCTAGATTGGGAACGACTTTGGTCGGATCTCATACAGGAGGAGATAAGAAGAAGCACCAGAGATGGATCTTCATCAAATCAAGATGATGAAGAAAATCTAGCCTTAGTGAGTAAGGCGAGGAAAGGGAAAGGGAAGGATTCTCATCCCAAATCGAGTTCTTCCCATGGTGGGAAGAAGATTGACAAATCGAAAGTGAGATGCTTTCATTGTCATGAGGTGGGCCATTATGCAACAAATTTTCCATTGAAGAAATCCAAGATGGGATCCAAGGAAGGATTTGAAGGTGAGGCATTCACCTCTCAGTTCAAATTGGATTTTACCCTCATCACATGCATGGTTTCATCGATGATGGGTTGTGGTTGGTTTCTTGATAGTGGAGCCTCATTCCACATGACTGATGATAAGAGTTTATTCAGTACCTTGAAGGATAAAGACCTTCAAATACTCATAGCGATGTGTAATGATGAAAAGTATAGTGTTTTAGGTGTGGGCACGGTTTCTTTCAGAGGGAGCATGGAGATCGCATTACCTTGACAGATGTGAAGTATGTGTCAGGACTGAAGAAGAACTTGGTATTGATTGCGAAGCTGGAAGACAAAGGCTATGATGTAGTATTCAGTAAGGGAAAGGTTTTCCTTAGACACATCACCACGAGACAGGTGAAGCAGATCGGTTCACGAGTCAAGAACCTATATGCTCTTGAGGTTCAAGATGCATGCAAAGCCTTGAGGAGCAAGGCAACTATTGGAGACTTAGTAGTTGAGAGGGAGAGCGAATTACCTCCCAACATGCAGCCATAGAGGAAGTCTTAGACAATTATGGAGGAGCCATAATTGGTGAAGCAACTTCAGGAGGTTGTGGAGCAGTCACAACTGGAGAAGCTAGGAGGAGACCAAGTGGAGGCATCCACTCATGTAGAGACCTCTAGTAGGGGAAATTTCGAGCTAAGTGGCCAGAGGGATCACATGCAACCATACCTCCAAGCGTGAGGTGGGGTGATGTGAAGTGATTGTCCCAAGAAGGCTGAAATAAGGGTAGGATCCTTGAGGTACCCAACCTCTTTGATTAGACCTTGCTAGGGGAGCCCCGACGAGGAGTAGCAGGATTGGCTGAGCGGGTAGAGATGGATGTGGATGGAGCAGCAAAGGGAGCTTTAATATTAGAGGGTGTTTCTAGCCCAACAGGGAGGTTAGTTGGGAGATCAGTTACTTACGTCTCAGTAACTAAGTTGCAGTGCAATAGTGGGCAGCACGATGCAACATGATGAGAGGAGATGCAGTGCGGATTCAGTGCTAGGAGATAGGACCAACAATAACACAGAAGTAGCAGGAGGAATCAATGTGATTGATGCAGTTATAGATCAAGGTGACAAAGGCTAGAGCAGTCAGATACTGAAGAGCACAAAGGTGCAAAGTTTTCAGTCGACAGAGGCAATAACAGTAAGAGACTTTGATGACAGAGGCATCATTTTGATTTAGGTCGGATATTTTTTGTGTTCCTAGAGTTGTTAGAGCAACAACTCTTGAGGGAAATGTTGCATGCAGAACATTCCAAAGGTTCAGGATCGAGTTTGAGTTGAATGCCTTTCTTGTTGAGAGGGAGTGTTGAAAATAGCAACAAGAAATGCTAAAAATTTCATTGCTATAAATAGCATTTCAGGATATACTCCAACTTTGTTGGAAATAGCAAAAAATAGAAATGATAAAAATATCATTGCTATAAATGGCATTTCAGGATAGATTCCAATTTTAATTAGTCCCTCAATTAAAATTTGAATTTAGTCTCACTAGCTGTTTGAAAAATAATTAATTAATTCATCTTGAGTTAATTAGTTGGAGAAAATCAAACATGAAGTCTTTGTGAAGACATGCAATAGTTATCCCTTCAATTGAGGAAGTTATCCCTTAATTAAGGAGATAAGGATGAGTTGTATTTCAGTTGTAATTAGTTAGCTCAGTTAATTGAGTTAAGTCCAATTAAATTAGTTCCAAACAGATGGAGGAACTAATTGTGAGTTCAGTTAGTTAATGCAAGCATGTATGCAACTAGTGTTCTCCAGATAACTGAATATTCTCTCATAAATAACTCATGCATGTTAGTTCAGACAGAGACCCAGTTGAGATTAAAGGAAGGGACAATGTACTGTCAGTTGGAGGAATTTTCCTATATAGGAAACATCCATGCAAAAGGAATCATCTCCTTCAGGATTGCGCAGTTATTTCAGAGGTTGGTGAGCAGTGTGTGAGGTAATTACGCACAGGTGGCAGCTTGAGGACCTAGGAGAAACTGAACAAGGAAATAGGAGGCTTGGAGGACTGAAGGAAGGCATATGTGTTGTCTATTCTGTCTATGAGCAATAGTGAGGGATTGTATTGAAAGTTGGATAGCTTGTGAGCTAAAGCTTTGCGTAATCATGAGATATTTCCACTTGTATGATAATACAGATAGCAGGGTTTTTAGCTGAGGCTTTCCCCAGAGTATTCTTCTGTGTTTCATGTGTGATTGTTTCTTTTTCATCTGTTATATGTGTTCTATTTGATCTTGATCAAAATTGATTAAGCTTCCGCAAGTTTGATTGTAGAAGTAGATTACATATTTTGCTTTAGTACATTGCATAATCAGTTTAATCTACGGTGTAAGTTCTACATGATTCTCAAGGATTCTTTCAATTATCAATCAATTATTTCTATTCACTCACACATGCATCATGAATTAAATTGTAAAACCAATGAGTCTACAGTAATCAAATAGTAGGATCTTGTGTTATGGCCACATTTGAGAACCTTGGGATCAAAGTTTCGAAACATGGATCAAAGGGAGTTTCTTATTTCGACAACCTTGACTTTCCCATAGTTTAATGGGGCCTAGTTTCTCTTAGTGCACAACTTGCTCGAGAGATCTATTTACAATTGGTATACCTATAAATGGTAGAGTCTCTACTTAGAATTGTATTGAAAGAAAGAGTAAAAGTGAAATATTGTCTAACTTTCAATGAAACTATAAATTCCAAAACAATAATCATCAGTTGAAAACATCTCTTATATGAAGCACACCACCACCCCACATTTACCTGCTTTTGCAAGCCCTCCAGGTAAATGTGAAGTGGAGCACCACTAGGACATGACCCGAACTCCAAGATTCAATTATGGAAGTGGGGTCAACAACTGATAACTCATAGACATCCCCCAAGGCTTAGAGGACACTCAGGGGCCAAAGAACCACCCCAGGTGACCAAATACTGAGCTAAAGTTATTTTTCTCTGACCTAACATCCCAACCGCATTCATAAGCCTACAAGGGTGCCGTTATGCACCTCCAACTGCATGCACAACACTGCCTCCATGCAGTTGTAGCCCAAATCCTCTAGTTCAAAGGGTGCGGTCCCAAGATCTGAGCCACTTTTCTAGGTTAGCTCCCAGATGACTACCAAGAATTGCCTGTAACTTCTCAGTGACTGCTTGGTGTGACACTCACTTGCGTTTTGAGTGGGGCTCTTGTGGAACTCACACCACTTCCCTATGTCCTTCTTCATCTTAGTGGTGTTATTCTTTGTTTGTAGTTTTGATGGGTTGTCTTAGGTCACCTCGTTTTGGATTTTTCCTATGTTCTATGGTTTGGGGGTACCTTTTCCTTACTTCAGACTCGCAAATCAAAGTCTCACTTCTTCTGCCTAAAGTTCTGCTTGATCTTGATGACATATCGGCATGTGGTGTCAAGCGAGGAAATGTCCAAGATCTCCATCTCGTTTTGAATGTATTTGTGTAGACAACTGTGATACTTGAGTACCAGATGCCACTCAGAATCCTTGATACCCAACTTCGTGCGAAGGGTATGAAAAATATTTTGTGAACTCTAGCATGTCTTGGTCCCTTCCCTACTGTAGTGTGGTCCATTTTATGTACTTATCTTCATAGCTCTAGAAAGGGTAATATTGTTTCTTGATGATGTCTTAGAAGAAATTCCAAGTAAATGTAGTTGAAAACAATGAGGGTTCCTTGTCCTCCCTTTGCTCATAGTACCTTTCCCACTAGTCCTTGATGTGAGGGCAACTTTGATGAGTGCAAAAGTAATATTTTCCCTATTGAAAAAATCATGAACCAAAAATATCCTTCCAGCATATTTAACCATTTATTTAACACATATGCATCTATCTTGCCTCCAAATATAATAATGTCAAAGCTAACTTGTACCTTAAAGGGAGTGGTGCCTCTAAGGTGGCTACTAGATCAAGATGATTTTCCCGCTTATACTCGCTGAAGGATTTGGGAAAAGTTATCCATCATCTCATTTCTTTGTCGCACGAGGCCTTCTTTGAGCAATATTTTGAAAATATCTTCTACTCCCTCATCTTTCTTTTCTTCCACCATGGGAGGTTGGTCTTGCAATGATTCAACTAGTTCAAGTCCTAACTCCTTATACCCCCACCTCGTTGGGGCCATGTACAAAAAAATAGAGAAAGAGAAGACTTCTCTGATACCACTTATCCAAATCTATGCAGGAACAAAATGAAATATAGATTTAAACAAAAAAAGAAAAGCTACAACGAAAACTTGACTTCACTTCATTAATAAAAAATACTAAAAAATCGTTTACATGCAAAATGGAAAAAAACTAGCTTAGGCGATGTTACCTATCTCTGTGAAGAGATGTGGCAGCTACATGTCTTATAAACTGTGTTACAATGAGGCTTAAAGGCCCTTTTATTATTGAGAAATAATGGAAAATTCTAAACATCCAAAAAGATAACCCTAGGAGATGAAGTGCCAAAAGTCCGTGGGCCCTATTGGGGTTAGTTGGCACATCAACTTCCCAGGACTATAACATTGGCATACGATCTCTGTTTGACATGTATGATACCTCGCTAGAAAGATCTATATGAGGAAAACAACTTTCGACTGCGAACCATTGCCTTGGGCCATGGTTCTTCCTGTTTTCCAAAAAAAAAAAAGGTCGTTTGGGGCCTCAAAATAGCTCCAAAAGTTTAGAACCTGAAAAACTGCCAAAAATAGTAAATTGTGCTACAATTAAGGAAGCTGAAAGAAATAGTGGTGGGGGCCCAAGTGGGATAGGCAGGTGGCCACCAATATCCACCTGGATCATCTAAAAAAGGAGATATTTGTGCATTTACTATCTAAACAATAGTGATCTAGGTAAGGCTTATACTAGAATGAATTGATTTATTATTTATCTAATTGATTTAGGTTGTACAAGGAATGAAATGAAATGTAGGAAATTAAATGGAACACATAGAGAAAAATATGCAAAGAATAAAATAATATGGTGAAAACCCAACTTCTATTAATAATGAAATATCAAAATATTATATAACATAAACTAGCTAGAATGGTGGTAGCTATCTCTGAACAGAGAGATATGGTGTCTACATGTATTCACAAAAGTTATCAAAAGAGGCCTAGAGAATAAAATTTTAACATAGATAAATAACCTTAAAATTCCAAAAACCTAACCCTAAAATATGAAACGCCAAAAGGTTTGTAGGCCTAGAGGTGGTTAGTTGGTACAATAAGTTCCCGAGGGCATAAATTTTACATACAATATGTGTTTGGGGTGCACAATAGTTCATTGGAAAGAACTATTTGAGGAATACAACTTTTGACCAAAGATAAGGAATCCCATGGTAATCAATGACCCCAAAAATTTCCAAAAAACACCGTTTAGGGCCTCAAAAGGACCCCAAAAGTTTGGGACCTAAAAATCATAAAAAATTGCGAAAAAGATAGAGAACCATCAAGACAATGGAAGATGTTGGTAGCCACCAATGTCCACATAGATTAATCCTCCCCCATTAGGAATATATGGTATCCATTTCATCCAGTTCCCTCATTAGATGGAGATATATCTATTGAATCTAGCTCCTGGTGAGCCAATTGCCTTGGTGAAGAAGCTACCTTACTTTGAGAAATTGGTAGAGTTATATGTGTTGCTAGTGAGTATCCTTTGTTTTGGTGTCCATGATATAATCCACTATAAATTACTCAATGAATTAAGGATTGAGTTCTATGGGCACCAATTGCTCTGTTGGCTTTGAGGTGTCCAAAAAAAACTAGGTGCAAGCCAAGGGAAGGGGGAGTGCTCAATTCAAAATCATTTTCACCCACAACCTTTGGGATTATGTAAGGCCCATATCAAAGTGGTATGAGCATCCTATGGGGGCCTATGAAGTGCTTTTTCTATTTATCACCAACCTGAGACTTATGTGGAACCCTGTGTTGGTCATATCGTTGCTTGTACTTGGAATTAGCTTTCTGCAAGATATCATAAACATGTTGTTGGAGGTGTTGGATCCATTCAAAAAATTTGGCTACCCTATCTATCTCAACCCAATAATGAAAGGACTATGTCAGTGAAGATGTAATGGGTGTAGTTACATCAATTACGGCCAATGGTTGAAACCCCAAGCACACATGAAAAGGACTGTGACCAATAGAGTTGTGGAGGGCTCTATTATAGCTATGTTAAAAATATGGAAAGATTTCGTCTAATCTAGGTGGATCTCGAGACACCAAGGGGATGGATAAAAGCTCGAAATTCAAAATGGCATGCAAATCAAGGCAGTTTAATAATTTTTTTATGCAGGAACCATGAATTTTATAGGAGGGAAAATTTTTCAACTTCTCAGAAATTGAAATATTTTATATGGTTTTTACACATCTCGTCACCACGAGCACAACGGTGCTGTCTGTTTCTTCATTAGAGGTCTGAATTTTTCGATCATTTCTAGATTTCACGTGGAACCATGATTTCATCGAAAACAGGGAGCGGAACCATGAGCCATGAAATTTTCCCAAGGAGGTAAATTTTCACTTTGTCAGAATATGGTCAAGTTTATACTTGTTTTTCATGGTTTTCTGCAGGGATCCTAATGGTGAAATCAGATTTGAAATCTGAGCAGTGGATTTTCAGCTCATCCCTGAAACATAATCTTTGAGGAATCCCGAGGGAATCTAAAAGATTCCTT